>OGRS01000755.1_pt1 | contig 26458 bp, 23 predicted proteins | sample 1553561 | NCBI WGS metagenome assembly OGRS01 (sample SAMEA2580103, study PRJEB22360) | human gut metagenome | biome: human gut; feature: human-associated habitat; material: faeces | place: Denmark | collected 2008/2010
TACTTTTAAAAATTTTATCTATTTTAATTATTATTATTTCAGGGTATACTTTAAAAAAATTAAGTTTCTTTTCTAAAACAGATTACAAATTGATTTCAAAAATTGCTTTAAATATAACTTTACCTGCTACAACAATTTTAAGCTTTAAAACTTTTCAAAAGGATTTATCTCTTTTAGGAGTAATCCCAATTGGAATTATTTGTAATTTTATTCTTCTTTCTGTTGGAGGATTTATTTCTAGAAAAAAAGATGATAAATTAAAAGCCTTATATATTATTTCTGGTTCTGGATATAATATTGGTTCTTTTACTTTGCCATTTCTCTATAACTTTATAGGACCTCTTGGAGTAATTTGTACTTGTATGTTTGATACTGGTAATGCTCCTTTTTGTGTAGGAGGTTCTTATAGTTTTGCAAATTTATTTTTTAAAAAAAATGATGGAGAAAATTTAATTAAATCTCTATCAAAACTTATTTATTCTATTCCTTTTATAACATATATAATTATGCTTTTTATTACTTTCAGTAATATCACATTACCTGAAAGTTTTTACTCTTTGATTTCTCCTATCGGAATTAGTAATACTTTTTTATCTATGTTAATGATTGGAATGATGTTTGAAGTAGAATTTAAGAAAGAATATTTATTTCATTCAGCTTCTATTCTTATCATTCGTTACTCTATGGCTACAATATTTGCTCTTATATTTTATTTTTTACTTCCCTTCTCTCTTGAAATAAAAAAAATACTAATTGTTTTAATGTTTGCTCCAATTTCTGGAGTAGGACCTATATTTATTGATAAATGTAACGGAGATGTAGGACTTGCTAGCTTTATAAGTTCTGTTTCTATAATTATAAGTGTTATTATTATGAGTTCTCTAATGTTTTTTATATAATTAATTTTATTTTTAAAAGCAAAAAAGCTGTGCAAATAATCTCGCACAGCTTTATTTTTATATTATTCTTTTAATTATTTAGAAGAATAGTTAGGAGCTTCTTTCGTGATTTGGATATCATGAGGATGACTTTCTCTTAATCCTGCTCCAGTTATTTTAACAAATCTTCCTCTTTCTTGAAGTTCTCTTACTGTTGGAGTTCCGCAATATCCCATTCCTGCTCTGATTCCTCCACATAATTGGAATATAACGTCTTTTAAGTCTCCTCTATAAGCGATTCTTCCTTCAATTCCTTCAGGAACTAATTTTTTAGCATCGTTTTGGAAGTATCTATCTTTAGATCCTCTCTTCATTGCTGCAAGAGATCCCATTCCAACGTAAACTTTATATCTTCTTCCTTCATATATTATTTCTTCTCCAGGCGCTTCTTTAGTTCCCGCTAAGATTCCTCCAAGCATTACACAGTCAGCACCAGATGCTAAAGCTTTAACGATATCTCCAGAAAGTTTAATTCCTCCGTCAGCTATAACTCCGATTCCTCTTTCTTTACATACTTGGTAAACATCATTTACTGCAGTAAGTTGAGGTACTCCAACTCCTGCAACAACTCTTGTTGTACAGATAGATCCAGGTCCGATTCCAACTTTTACTGCATTAACTCCTGCATCTATTAAAGCTAATGCTGCTTCAGCTGTAACTATATTTCCAGCTATTAATTCAAGGTTAGGGAAAGCTTCTCTGATTTCTCTTACTCTTCTTATAACTCCAGCTGAATGTCCGTGAGCTGAGTCCATAGTGATTACGTCAACACCTGCATTAACTAAAGCTGTAACTCTTTCTATTGTATCGTTTCCGATTCCAACAGCAGCTCCAACTCTTAATCTTCCGTGTTCATCTTTACAAGCATTTGGATATTCAACTATTTTGTCTATATCTTTTATTGTGATTAATCCTTTTAAGTATCCGTTGTCATCAACTATTGGAAGTTTTTCTATTCTGTTAGAAAGTAATATTTCTTTAGCTTGATCTAAAGTTGTTCCAACTGGTGCAGTTATTAAGTTTTCTTTTGTCATAACATCTGCAACTAATGTGTCGTAGTCTTTTCTATATTTTAAGTCTCTGTTTGTGATGATACCGATTAATTTTCCATCTTCTTCAACAACTGGTAATCCAGATATTTTATATTGTCCCATTAAATCATCAGCATCTCCTAAAGTATGATCTTTAGTTAATGTGATAGGGTTTTGTATCATTCCACTTTCATTTCTTTTTACTTTGTCTACTTCTTTAGCTTGTTCTTCGATAGTCATATTTTTGTGGATAAATCCAAGTCCACCTTGTCTAGCAAGAGCTATTGCTAGATCAGCTTCTGTAACAGTATCCATAGCAGCACTGATAATAGGAATGTTTAAAGTGATATTTTTTGTAAGTTGAGTTTTTAGATTAATATCTTGAGGTAATACATTAGATTCTGCAGGTATTAATAATACGTCATCAAATGTTATTGCTTCTTTTACTATTTTTCCATTCATTGTATCCATTGAATTCTTTCTCCTTTATATTAAAAATTTAATTAAACTTTTTTAACAAAGAGGCTGATTAATTTAAGCAGCCTCTTTTTTTGTGTTTTTGTTATTATATCATATTTTTTATATTTTTACCACAATAAAATTAATTTTTTAATCAATTAAATCTTTGGCACCGATATCTTTTCTATAGAATAACTTATCACATTTTATTTTTTCAATATCAGCATAAGCTTTTTCTTTAGCTTCTTGAAGAGTATTTCCTTCTCCTACAACTATTAAAACTCTTCCACCATTTGTTAAAAGTTTTCCATCTTCTAATTTAGTTCCCATATGGAAGATTTGTGATTCTATTCCTTCTGGAATAACTATTTCTGCTCCAACAGTTGAACTAGCTGGATATCCTTCTGATGCCATTACAACACCACAAGTTGTTTTTTCAGACCATTTTACAGGAGTTTCTTTTTCATCCATTATATCAAGGATAAGTTGTACTAAATCACTTTCCATTCTAGGTAAAATTGATTCAGCTTCTGGATCTCCGAATCTTGCGTTAAACTCAATAGTTTTAACTCCATCTTTAGTATCCATAATTCCTGCAAAAATAAATCCTGTGAAAGGTAATCCCTCTTGAACTAATCCTTTTAATGTAGGTCTTATTATTTCATTAACACTTGCATCAATTATATCTTTTGTTACTCTTTTTACTGGAGAATAAACTCCCATTCCACCAGTATTAGGTCCTAAATCCCCATCAAATACTCTTTTGTGATCTTGTCCAACTTCTAATGGAATAACTTTATCATTGTGAGCTAAAGCTATAAGAGAAAATTCAAATCCATCAAGATAATCTTCTATTACAACTCTGTTTCCTGGTATATCAAAAGCTATATCTAAAGCTTCATAAGCTTCCTCTATTTTCATAGCCACTGTTACACCTTTACCAGCTTTTAATCCATCTTCTTTTATAACGATTGGAGCTCCTTTTTGATTAACATAAGTTAAAGCTTCCTCTTTGTTATCAAAAGTTTTGTAAGCTCCTGTTGGAACGTTATATTTTTCCATTATTTGTTTTGCAAAATCTTTACTACTTTCAAGTCTTGCAACAGCTTTTTTTGGTCCAAATATTTTTAAACCTTTTGCTTCAAAAGCATCAGCAGCTCCAAGAGCTAAAGTTGTTTCAGGTCCAACTACTGTTAAATCTATTTTTTCTTTTAAAGCGAATTCAACTAATCCATCGATATCGCTATCTTTTATATTTACATTAACTCCAAACTCTTCTATTCCAGGATTTCCAGGAGCTACGTATACTTTGTCTACTAGTGGACTTTGATTAATTTTCCAAGCTAATGCGTGCTCTCTTCCACCTTTTCCTATAACTAATACTTTCATCTTATCTCCTCTTTTCCAAAAATTAGTGTTTGAAATGTCTCATTTTTGTGAATACCATTGCTATTCCATGTTTGTTACATTCATCTATTGAAAGTTGATCTTTTATAGATCCACCTGGTTGGATTATAGCTTTGATTCCATATTCTATTGCTAATTGAACTGTATCTGGCATTGGGAAGAATGCATCAGAAGATAAATAAGCTCCTCTTGATTTTTCTCCAGCTTGTTCAAGAGCTATTTTAGCAGCTCCTACTCTGTTCATTTGTCCAGCTCCAACACCTAAAGTTTGGTTATTTTTACTTACAACGATTGCATTTGATTTAACATTTTTAACAACTTTCCATCCAAATAATAATTCTTGGATATCTTCTTCAGTTGGTTTAGTTTCTGTTACACATACTAAGTCTTCAGGTTTAACTTCTCCAAAGTCTACATCTTGTAAAAGTATTCCATCATTTACTCCTACAACTTTTTTCTTATTGTAGATTTCTTGATCAATATCTAAAGTCATAAGTCTTATATTTTTCTTAGCCATTAATATTTCTAATGCTTCATCAGTAAATCCTGGGGCAATTACTATTTCTAAGAATAATTTATGTAATTCTTTTGCAACTTCTATATCTATAACTTCATTAGTAGCAACTATTCCACCAAATATTGAAATTGGGTCAGCAGAGTAAGCTCTATCCCAAGCTTCTTTTAATGTATCTCCAATTCCTACTCCACAAGGGTTAGTATGTTTTACAGCAACTACAGCTTTTTTACCAGAGTTTAAGAACTCTCTTAAGATTTCTATTGCTCCGTTAGCATCTTGAATGTTGTTATATGATAATTCTTTTCCGTGAAGTTGTTTTGCACTTGCAAGAGAGTATCCAGTCATTGGAGTAGCATAGAATGCTGCTGTTTGGTGAGGATTTTCTCCATATCTTAAGTCTTGAACTTTTTCATAAGTTAAAGTTAATTTTTCAGGATATTCTATTCCAAGTTTAGAAGTTAAGTAGTTAGCGATTAATGCGTCATAAGCAGCTGTTGTTCTAAATACTTTTGCAGCTAATTCACATCTAAATTCTAAAGTAGTATCTCCGTTAGCTCTTACTTCATCTAAAACTCTTTGATAATCAGCTGGATCAACACAAACAGTTACAAATTTATGGTTTTTAGCAGCAGATCTTAACATACTTGGTCCACCGATATCTATATTTTCAATTAGTTCTTCGTGAGTTCCACCTTTTTTTAAAGTTTCTTTGAATGGATATAGATTTACAACTACCATATCTATAAGTTCAATATGGTTGTCTACTAAATCTTTCATATGTTGAGGATTATCTCTTACACAAAGAAGACCTCCGTGTACATTTGGGTGAAGAGTTTTTACTCTTCCGTCCATCATTTCAGGGAATTTTGTTACATCAGAAATTCCTATTGTTTTTATTCCAGCTTCATCTAAAGATTTTTTAGTTCCACCTGTTGATATTATTTCATACCCTAAAGAAGATAATTCTTTTGCAAATTCTACTATTCCTGTTTTATCTGAAACGCTTATTAAAGCTCTTTTCATTTTATAGCCTCCTAAAAATTCTTACATAAATTTCTTAAAGTTTCTGGATAGATTCTATGTTCTATCTTATGGATTTCTTCTTCTAATTTTTCTAAATCCCAATCTTTTTCAATTACTAATTTTTCTTGATAGATTATTTTTCCACTATCAACACCTTCATCTACATAGTGGATTGTAACTCCTGTTTCTTTTGCTCCAGCTCTAAAAGCATCTCCTATACCATCTTTTCCTGGGAAATTAGGTAAGTATGCTGGGTGGATATTTATTATTTTATCTTTATATTCATTTAAAAGTACAGGAGAAATAATTCTCATATATCCTGCAAGAGCCACTAAATCTATTTTATTTTCTTTTAAAATTTCTATAATTTTTTCTTCATATTCTTTTTTTGAAGAAAAGCTTTTAGGAAGTACCACGTAATGTGGCACTCCTAATTTTTTTGCTCTTTCTATTGCATAAGCAGATGCTTTATCAACTATTAAAAGCTCTACTTCATAATTTTTTTCTTCGTAAGTTCTACTTGTTTCAACTATGCTTTGAAAATTTCCTCCATTTCCAGATGCAAATACGGCTACTCTTACCATACTAAGTCTACTCCCTCTTCTCCTTCTACAACTTCTCCTAAAAGAACTGGTTTTTCTCCTAAAGATTTTAAAACTTCCATAGTTTTGTCAGCTTTATCTTCGTCAACAATTATCATAAATCCAATTCCCATATTGAATACATTGTACATTTCTTCTTTTGGTACTTGTCCAACTTCTTGTAAGAAATTGAAGATTTTTGGAGTGTCTATTGCTTTAGTATCAAGTTTTGCACAAAGTCCTTGAGGTATGATTCTTGGTACGTTTTCGTAGAATCCTCCACCAGTTATATGGCACATTCCATTAACTTCAACTTGTTCTAATAATCTTTTTATTGTTTTTACATAGATTCTTGTTGGAGTAAGTAAAGCTTCTCCTAAAGATTTTCCATCAAATACATCTCTATATCCGTTTAAATCTAAGTTATTATCTTTCATAACTATTTTTCTAACAAGAGAGAATCCATTTGAGTGAACTCCAGTTGAAGGAAGTCCTATTACTTTATTTCCTTTTTTAACTTTTTCTCCAGTTATTAATTTAGATTTTTCTACAACTCCCACACAGAATCCAGCTAAATCATAGTCTCCAACTTCGTACATATCTGGCATTTCAGCAGTTTCTCCACCGATTAATCCACATTCAGAAAGTTCACAACCATCTGCAACACCTTTAACGATTTGTTCTATTTGTTCTGGGAAGTTTTTACCAACAGCTACATAATCAAGGAAGAATATTGGCATAGCTCCTTGTACTAAAACGTCGTTTACACACATAGCTACAACGTCTTGTCCTATTGTATCGTGTTTATCCATTTTGAATGCAAGCATTAATTTTGTTCCAACACCATCAGTTCCACTGATTAAAACTGGTTCTTTATATCCTAAAGCTGATAAATCAAACATTCCTCCAAAAGCTCCAATACTATCAATTACACCTTTAACTTTTGTTCTAGCAACGTGAGATTTTATTCTTCTAACTGATTCATAACCAGCTTCTAAGTTTACTCCTGATTCCATATATTTTTGGCTACTCATATTGTTTTCCATATATTCTTTGCTCATTTTTTTCTCCTTAAGTTAAAATTTTATAAAATTATCAATAATGTTTAATACTATTTTTTAAAGAAGTTTACTCCGTTAGCAAATATATCTTGCATTTTTTCAAAGTAGATGTTTTGGAATACTCCTTCTTCGTAACGTTCAGAGTGTCCCATTTTTCCTAAGATTCTTCCGTCTTTAGAAGTAATACCTTCTATTGCGTAGTAAGAACCGTTTAAGTTATATTTTGGATCAAGTGAAGGATTTCCTTCTAAGTCACAATATTGAGTTGCTACTTGTCCATTTTCAAATAATTCTTTTGCAAATTCTTCGCTTACAACAAATCTTCCTTCTCCGTGAGAGATTGCTATTGAATGCATATCTCCAATTTCAAATGATGATAACCAAGGTGAAGAGTTAGATGCTATTCTTGTTGTAGCCATTCTTGAAACGTGACGGTTAATGTCGTTTCTGAATAATGTTGGAGAATTTTCATTTAACATATCCATATCTCCATAAGGAAGTAATCCAGATTTTATTAAAGCTTGGAATCCGTTACAAATTCCTAACATTAATCCTTCGTTTGCTAAGAACTTATTAATGCTTTCTTTAATTTTCGGATTTTGTAATATGTTAGTTATAAATTTACCTGAACCATCTGGCTCGTCTCCAGCACTGAATCCTCCAGGAATTGCGATAATTTGAGATTCTAATATTTTTTTAGAAAGTCTGTCAATACATTCTTCCATATCTTTTACTGTTAAGTTATTGATTACAAATATTTCTGATTTTCCTCCAGCTCTGTCAAATGCTTTTGCTGTGTCATATTCAGAGTTTGTTCCTGGGAATGCCATTACTAAAACTTTTGGTTCATCATAAAGTTTAGATGCTTTTTGAACCATATTTCCTTTTTTCTCAGTTGGTTTTATAGCTTCACCATTTGCTTTTTTAGTAGCTTCATATGGATAAATTTTAGCATATCTTTCTTCCCAAGTAGCTATTGCTTCATCTATTCCTAATTCTACACCATTAATTTTTATTGTAGTTCCTTCTACTTTTCCAAGTAAAGTTCCAAATCCTAATTCTTTTGTAGATTCAACAACTATTGCTCCTGGCATTAAGTCGAATAAGTTTTCAGTAGTTTCTACATTAATTCCAAGTTTATTTCCAAATGTCATTTTCATAACTGCTTCAGCAATTCCACCAAATTTAACTACTGATGAAGAAACGATGTTTCCTGCTAAAATTTCAGTTCTTACATTTGCAAAGTTAGTTCTTAAAATTTCATATACTGGTGTGAAATCTTTATTGTATTCTGGTTTTACTAAATAGATATAATTTCCTTCTGCTTTTAATTCAGATGATATTATATTTTGAGTTTTTTCAGTTACTACAGCAAAAGAGATTAATGTAGGTGGTACATCTATATTTTTGAATGTTCCACTCATACTGTCTTTTCCTCCGATTGCTGGAGTTCCAAATTCAACTTGAGCTTCGATACTTCCTAAGATAGCCATAAATGGTTTACCCCATCTTTCTGGGTTTTTACCAAGTTTTTCAAAATATTCTTGGAAAGTAAGTCTAGCTTTTGAATAATCTCCACCAACAGCTGTTACTTTTGCTAAAGATTCAATAACTGCATAGATAGCTCCTAAATATGGAGATTTTTCAGAGATATATGGGTTAAATCCAAATGATAATATTGATGCAGTATTTGTAAATCCTTTTGTAGGGAATTTTTGGATACTTGCTTCAGTTTCAGATAATTGATATTTTCCTCCATATGGCATTTGAACTGTTGATCTACCAACTGTAGCATCAAACATTTCTACCATACCTCTTTGAGATGCCACGTTCATATCTTTTAATGTAGCAACTAAATTTTCTTTTAAATCTCCTGTTTTGTTAGATGCAAATACATCTACTACTTCTGGAGCTTTTACTTCAACGTTTTGTTCTTGTCTAACTCCATTTGTATCTAAGAAACTTCTTTCGATATCAACAATTGTTTCTCCTCTGAAGTTAATTACTAAGTTTTCTTTTTCAGTTACTTTTGCAACAACACTTGTTTCTAAGTTTTCTTCTCTCATTAAACTTTCAAATTTTTCTACATTTTCTGGAGCCACTACAACAGCCATTCTTTCTTGAGATTCACTGATTGCTAATTCAGTTCCACTTAGTCCTAAATATTTTACAGTAACTTTATCTAAGTTTACTTCTATTCCTCTAGCTAACTCTCCTATTGCAACTGAAACTCCTCCAGCTCCAAAGTCGTTAGATTTTTTTATAAGTTTTGTAACTTCTGGATTTCTGAATGCTCTTTGAATTTTTCTTTCTATTGGAGCATTTCCTTTTTGAACTTCTGATGAACATTTAGTAAGTGATGAATCGTTATGTTCTTTTGAAGATCCTGTTGCTCCTCCAACACCGTCTCTTCCTGTTTTTCCTCCAAGAACTATGATTATATCTCCAGGTACTGGTTCTTCTCTTAATACATATTCTTTTTTAACAGCTCCTACTACTGCTCCAACTTCCATTCTTTTTGCTTTATATCCATTGTGGTAGATTTCTTTTACAAATGTTGTAGCAAGTCCGATTTGGTTTCCATAAGATGCGTATCCGTGAGCTGCACCTTTAGAAATTCTTACTTGTGGAAGTTTATTTTCCATAGTATCTTCTACTTTTTCACAAATATCTCCAGCTCCAGTAACTCTCATTGCTTGGTAAACATAAGCTCTTCCTGATAATGGATCTCTTATAGCTCCACCGATACAAGTACTTGCTCCTCCAAATGGTTCAATTTCTGTTGGGTGATTGTGAGTTTCGTTTTTAAACATTAATAGCCATCTTTCTGTATTTCCATCAACATCGATGTCTACTTCAACGCTACAAGCATTTATTTCTTCAGAAACTTCTAAATCATCAAGTTTTCCGATTTTTCTCATATATTTTCCACCAATAGTACCCATATCCATTAAAGTCATAGGTTTTCTATTTCCGTGAACTTCTTCTCTTAATTTTAAATATTTTTCATAAGCAGCTTGGATAGCTTCTGTCATTTGACCTTTTTCTATTTTTACATCTTTTAAGAAAGTTTCAAAAGTTGTATGTCTACAGTGGTCAGACCAATAAGTATCTAAAACTTTTATTTCTGTTTCAGTTGGATTTCTTTTTAAGCTTCTGAAATAGTTTTGGATATGTTGTAAATCTGCTAAAGTCATAGCAAGTCCATTGTCATTTAAGAATTTTTCTAATTCTTTAGTTGTATAGTCATTGAACCCAACTAATACTGGTACTGGCTCAACTTTAAAATCTTCTGTATTATCTAAAATAGATAGATCTTTTTCTCTAGTTTCGATTGGGTTGATTAAATATTTTTTAACTTTTTCTAAAGATTTAACTTCTCCATAAAGAACAACTATTCTTCCGCTTTTGATTTTTACTGTATCTTTACTATTTAAAAGAACTAAACATTGTTCTGCAGAGTCAGCTCTTTGGTCATATTGTCCTGGTAAGTTTTCAATAGCTATGAAAGTTTTTCCTGCTAAATCAACTTCATCATAAACATTATCTGTAACAGCTTCTGCTAAAACTTTTGATTTTAAAAGTTTAACATCTTCTTCGTCACAGTTGAAAACATCATAAACATTGATTAGTTCTACTTTTTCTAATCCTGTTTCATAAAGATTTTCTCTTAATTCATTTAGTATAGATTCTCCCTCTACTTGAAACCCTTGTTTTTTAGAAACAAAAATTCTTTTATCCATCTTTCCTCCAAAAATTTATATTTTAATTTTTTTACTAATAAAATTTATTTTGCTAACTCTTCGGCTCTTTTTATTAAAGCTTCTAAATCTTCACCGATTAAGTTTAAATGTCCCATTTTTCTATCTACTTTAGCTTCTCCCTTATTATACATATGAAGAAACTCATTTTCTCTTAAGCTAGCTTTTTCTATTTTTTCTACATCTTGCCCCAAAATATTTAACATTACACTTTTATGTAAAAGTTTTGGATCAGTTAATTTTTTTCCACATATTCCTTCAATATGAAGATCAAATTGAGATTTATCACAACCATCTAAAGTATAGTGAGCTGAGTTGTGAGGTCTTGGAGCCATTTCATTTACATATATTTCTCCATCTTTTCCATAAAAATATTCTATTGCTAAAGGTCCTACAAAATTAAGTCCATCTATTATTTTTTTTGTAATATCTTTTACTTTCTCTTGAATTTCTTCACTTATTCTTGCAGGAGCTATTGTTATGTGTAAGATTCCTTTTTTATGAATATTTTCAACAACTGGGAAAACTCCAATTGAACCATCTGTACTTTTTACTGCGATACAAGAAAGCTCACATTGAAAATCTACCATTTGTTCTAATATATATTCTCTTTTTTCTAAATCTTTTTTAGCATTTTCTAAATCTTCTTTTGTTCTGATTACCCATTGTCCTTTTCCGTCGTAACCACCCATAGAAGTTTTTAAAATTGCTGGATAACCAATAATTTCTATTGCTTTATCTAAACTTTCACTATCTGTTACTTCTTCAAACTTAGCTGTTTTTATTCCAAGATTATTGATACTTGATTTCTCTCTAAATCTGTGTTGGCTTATATATAGCGGTCTTATTCCTTGAGGAACATATCCTCCATTTGCCTCTAATATATTTATTGATTCTGCTGTTACATTTTCAAATTCATAAGTTACTACATCTGATTCTTTTGCTATTTCTATTAAAGCATCTTTATCATCATAAGCTTTTACCAAGTGTTTATCTGTTACATATTTAGCACAAGCTGATGGTGATGGTTCTAATACCATTGTTTTATATCCTTGGATTTTAGCACTTTCACAAAGCATTTTTCCAAGTTGTCCTCCACCAAGGATTGCTATTGTGCTACCTTTTTCTATCAACATTATATTTCTACCTCACTTGTTTCTAAAACCTGATCTCTTTGTTCTCTTCTAAATTCATCTATTTTTTTTGCAACTTCCTCGTCCATAAGAGCTATAATTTCACTTGCCATTATACCAGCATTTTTAGCTCCAGATTCTCCAATAGCTAAAGTTCCAACAGGAATTCCTCCAGGCATTTGAACTATTGAAAGAAGTGAGTCTTGTCCACTTAAAGCTCTAGATTTTACAGGAACTCCAAGAACTGGTAATGGAGTAAGACTAGATACCATTCCAGGTAAGTGAGCTGCTCCCCCTGCTCCAGCTATTATTACTTTTAATCCTCTCTCTTTAGCTGTTTTTGCATACTCAAACATTAACTCAGGTGTTCTATGTGCAGATACTATTTTTACCTCATAGTCAACACCAAATCTTTTTAACATCTCAACAGCTTTTTCCATTGTAGGAAGATCTGAACGACTTCCCATTATTACACCAACTCTAGGCATCTCAACCCCTCCTAAAAACTTTAAATATATATGTTAATAAAAAAATACACTAAGAAACTTGGACATAATTAACCTATGTCCACACTCCTAGTGCATAAAATATTTCTATTATAAAAATCTAAATAATACTTCCTTTTCTTTTCAAGAAAAACAAAAAACACCTTTTTATCTCCTTTATTTTAAAAAATGATTACACCAACCATTAACACAAAACAAAAGAAGTCTATATATATTTTTTATCTAGTAAATAAAAATTTACCATCTGATAAAACTTATAGTCTGCAATTTAAGGTTGCATGTAGATACTAATCACCCTTATTATGATTATTATATAAGCTTCTCTTTTAAGGTATAATTTTAAGATAAGATAGAATACCACATTTTAATTTTTTTTTCAAGTAAAATTATATTTTTTTTAATACTTTCAATAAAAATGAATTTTTATTTCTATCTTTTATTGCTATCCTTACATAAGTATTATCTAAAAACTTAAAATTACTAGCATTTCTCACTAAAATTCCCTCTGCTAACATTTTCTCTAAAAACTTTTCTGAGGTAGTATTTTTTAATCTTAACAGAATAAAATTTGTGTTTGTTTCAAAGACTTCTATTGTACCAATTTTTTTTAATTCACTAATAAAATATCTTCTCTCTTCATCTATCCATCTGTCTGTTTTTTCTATGTATTCTCTATCACCTAGTATTATTTTTCCAGCAAGATCCGCAAACGCATTAACTGTCCAAGGTTCTCTTATACTATTTATCTTATCTTTTATATCTTTATTATAGCATATTCCATACCCTAAACGAATACCTGGAAGTGCAAAATATTTAGTTAAAGCTCTTAAAATAAAAATATTTTCACTTCTTAACATATTTGACGTTTTATTTTGCCAATTTGCTATAAATTCTATAAAACATTCATCAATAAACAGTTTTATTTTATTTTTTTCTAAAAATTCGTTTAACTCTTTTATTTTTGAAAGTTCTACAAAACTTCCTGTTGGATTATTTGGGTTACATAAAACCACCAAATCAAATCCTAAACTTTTTTCTTTTAAATCTTCTATGTCCAAATCAAAATATTTTTTATTTTCTTTTTCAATTTTTTTTAATGGAAAATAACTGATTTCACTATCTGTATTTTTTAAGGCTCTTTCATATTCTGCAAATGTAGGTGAAACAATCAGAGTTTTTTTAGGATTTAGGGCTTTCATATATAAAAATAAAATCTCTGTAGCACCATTTCCTACTAAAATATTTTCAAAATCTGTTTTGTTATATTTTCCTATACTTTTTCTAAGATCTATATAATTTATATCTGGATATCTTTCCAAAAGAGAAAAATTTTGACTAATCCTCTCAATAAGAGTTTTTGGAACTCCTAAAGGATTTATATTAGAACTATAATCCAATATATCTTTTTTTCCCTCTCTTTGAAATTTATATATATTTCCTCCGTGTAAATCCATTATAAACCACCTAACTTAATTAAAAAATTACCTATAATTGATAAAACTATAAAAATAACAAGTCCCACAAATGAAGATACATATAAAAGTTTTCTAGCTTTTAAAATATTCTCCAGTGTAAAATCTTTTTTTCTGTCTCCAATAGTTGGTTTATCATAAACTTTTCCAAAATATTTTGTTTTTCCACCAAATTGTAATCCCAAAGCTCCTGCAAAACAAGACTCACTGTGACCAGAGTTTGGACTTCCATGGTTAAGCCTATCCCTTTTATAAATTCTAAAAGCTTCCTTATAATTATATCCTAATAAAAAAGCTCCTATAACTATTACCATTCCACCTAATCTAGCAGGAATAAAATTAGCTAAATCATCTAACTTTGCTCCAGCAGTCCCAAAATCTCTATATTTTTTATTTTTATAACCTATCATAGAATCAATAGTATTTATAGCTTTATAAGTCATTGCAAAAGGGAGAGCAAGTCTTACTCCATGCCAAGTACAAAAACTTCCAATTATTGCAAAAAACATCGGTGCTATTACTCCATCTGTCGTATTTTCTGAAATAGTTTCAATAACACTTCTTATTATTTGTCTTTCGTCCATCTCTTCTGTATCACGACTTACAAGATAAGAAAGTTGTTTTTTAGCTTTTTCTAAATCTTTCAGTTTTAAAATTTTATAAACTTTTAAACCCTCGTCACCAAGACATTTTGTAGCAAGAGTTGTGTATAAAAAATAAATCTCAGTCAATATAAAAAATGAAAATATATATGAGATAAAAAATGTTACTACAAGAGTTATAAATACAAGTATTCCCCCTGCAAATCTTTTATTTTCTAAATCATAAAGTCTATCTTCTAATATTTTTATTAATTTCCCTATAGCTCTTACTGGATGATATAAAAATTCTGGATCACCAAATATCAAATCCAATCCATAGGCAATTATATATTTTCCTGCAAAGTACATCTAAATTTCTCCATTCAATATCTTGTAGATATAATCAATATCCACATTTTCTCTAAGTAAATTTTCTAGTTTATTAAATTGTTCCTCTCTATACTCTTCAAAAGATTTTTCTCCACATCTTTTTTTTATATCCTCTGTATCTCTTTTTGAGATAAGTCCGTCTTCATCTTCTATATCAATATTTTCATAAGGGACAATTCCTAGGACTTTTATCCCTGTAAGACTCTCTATCTTATCAATCCCCTTTTGAAGAATTGATTTTTTTCCTCTAAACTTATTTATAATTATACCTTTTAAAAGTTTTTTCTCATCTTCATCTAAAAGCATATAAGTCCCGTAAATTGACGCAAAAACTCCCCCTCTATTAATATCAGCCACAAGGATAGCTTTAGAATTTACAAGTTTTGCCATATTCATATTTACAATATCATTTTCTTTTATATTTATCTCAACAGGGCTACCTGCTCCCTCAAGAACACAGATTTCATAATTTTTAGCATTTTCATAAAATTTTTTTAGATAATCTCTAAATTTTATTTTATCTTTAGAATATTCCTCCCCAGTAGTTGAAGAAAAATATTCACCATTTAAAATTATATCTATATTTCCTTGTCCCTTTGGTAAAAGAAGAATTGGATTCATCCAAGGCTTAGGCTCTATTCCACAAGCATAAGCTTGTAAAATTTGAGAGATTGCTATTCTTTTATTTTCTTTTATTATTCCAAAATTTCTTGACATATTTTGAGCTTTAAAAGGACAAACCTTATACCCATCTTTATAAAAAATTCTACAAAGTCCTGTGGTTATAAGACTTTTTCCGGCTCCTGAAGATGTCCCAAGTATCATTATATTTTTATGTTTTGTTTCCATTTCCTATACCTTATATCTCACTCTTGATAAAATCTCAACAGATTTTCTTGAAATATCAAATGTATTTATATTTGATTCATTTTTTTCTTCTTTTATAAGTTTTAAAAATTCCTCTAATTCATAAACCATTTGATTTGTACTTTGAGGAAGAGTTAAATATTCTGAATCTCCCTCTCTCATCACAAGTTTTATACTCTTAAGTCTTGAAATATCATCTATAACTATACTTCCTTTTTCTCCTAAAATCTCGCTCTTTGTATAAGTTTGAGAAATTTTAGAATGAACAATAGTTACTATTTTATCTTCATATGTTAAAATTATTGTTCCAGCTCCGTCAACCCCTGAAGAAACCATAATATTTCTAGCTGTAAAAGATAGTGGCTCTCCAAAAAGATAAAGTGCCATATAAAGGGGATAAACTCCTAAATCAAATGATGAACCTCCATGATATTTTGGATCAAAAACATTTGTAAGTTCTCCATTTAAAAGTTTGTCATATCTTGAAGAATATTGAGAATAATTAAATATAACATTTCTTATTTTTCCTATTCTGCCAATATTTTCTTTTAAAACTTTCATATTTGGAAGGAAAGTTGTTTTCATTGCCTCCATGTAAACAACGTTGTTCTTTTTAGCTAATTTTACATTTTTATCAAAAATTTCCAAATCTGTTGTTACAGGTTTTTCACAGATAACGTGTTTTTTATTTGAAAGGCATAAATAAGCTTGTTCTCCGTGTAAAGAGTTTGGAGAACCAATATAAACAGCATCTACTAAATCAGATTTTAACATTTTTTCCAAGTCAGTAAAAATTTCTATGTCTAACTCATATCTATCGCAAAAGTCTTTTCCAGTTTCTTCACGTCTTGAATAAACAGAAACTATTTTACAATTTTTGTCTCTTTTTACAGCATCTACAAAATCTCCACTTATCCAGTTAGTTCCAACGATTCCAAATTTTATCATATTTCCCTCCCGTCTATTCAAAGAATTTTTTTCCAAATTCAAAGAAATTTTTATATGCTAACTTTTCGATTTCTTCCTCTTTATATCCTCTTTTTCTAAGCTCTTGTATTATATTTTGAGCTTTTGAACAATTTTCTAAATCGATTGGATTTGTAGTTTCATCTTCATACAAATATTCACAAAAATCAAAACCAAATCCTATACTATCTATTCCTACTAAATTCACAAGATAATCTATATGGTCAACTAAATCTTTTAAATTTGGTCTTTTATTTATGTCTATATCTTTAGATTTTTCTGGATTTGAATATTCATACTCTTTTATAAATCCAACATAGGCATTTATTCCAATAAGACCACCTTTTTTAGCAATAGCTTTTATCTGTTCATCTGATAGATTTCTTGGTACATCACATAGAGTTTTACAATTTGAGTGAGAGGCAATTATTGGTTTTTCGGAAATTTTATAAATATCCCAAAAAGTTTTTTCATTGGCGTGGGATACATCTATTATCATTCCTAGTTTATTCATCTTTTTAACAGCTAACTTTCCTAATTCTGTAAGCCCTCTTTCTATATTTCCTCTAGCTCCTGTTCCTAGTTCATTTTCTTCATTCCAAGTAAGAGTTGCCAACCTAAATCCAAGATTATAAAAAGTATCCAACCAATCAAGATTTTTTCCAATGGCTCTTAATCCCTCAATTCCCATAAGAACATTTAATTTTTCATTTGATATATTTTCAAAATCTTTTTTACTTTTCAAAATATGAAATAGATTTTTATTATTGTTTATTTCATTCATTGTGGCATTTATCATTACCATCATTTCTTTTTCTTTTTCATCTTTAGAAAATTTATCATCTAACCAAGCTATAAAAACCCCACCGAAGATTTCACCTTTTTTAAATCTTTCGAGATGATAATCTCTAAAACGATCTTTTTCAATTCCTTGATTTTTCTTTTTATGAATGTCATACCATATATCTGCGTGCATATCAAAAATTTTCATAATATAACCTCTATTAAATATCTAATTCGTCTATATCTAAAGAATTTAAAAGTCCTTTTAATGTTTTCAGCTCCTCTTTTGTAAGAGTTAAACCCTTTCCCATTTTCTCATTATTTTCGTCCCAGTCTCTTATATCTATTTTTGGTTTTCTTCCATTCCAAGAAATTATATTTACTTCTTTTGACCAACCTTTAGAGCCCTCTCCGATTGTTCCTAATTTTTCTATTATATCAAATTTTATATCTGCCATAATTATCACCTTTTTTATTTTATTCTTATATTTTATATTATACTACATAGATTCTATTCTTCCAAAATTTTTTTATCTGTTCTAATTCTTTTGTTTTATTATATTTTTTCTTTTATATTTCGTAATCTTTCTATAATTGACATATTAATGACATATTATTTTTTTAAAATTGTTAAAATATTATTTTTGTTGTCTTTTCTCTTTATTTTTTTATTTTCAAATTTTTCAAAAAAATTATTTATAAAAGTTTTAAAATAAGAATAGGAGATAATAGATTTCTTCTATTTTTTTTGTTACAATATAGATAGAAACTAGTTTTTTTGAAGGAGCAAATTTATGGAAAATAAAATTTTAATAGTTGAAGATGAATACAAATTAAGAAGAATTATGAAAGATTTTCTTCTAAAAGAAAATTATAAAGTTATTGAAGCAAGTGATGGAGAAGAGGCTTGTGATCTGTTTTTCTCTGAAAAACCAAATCTAATAGTTTTAGATGTTATGTTGCCAAAATTAGATGGATTTGAAGTTCTTAAAGAGATAAGAGAATTTGATAAAACTATCCCTGTTATTATGCTCACTGCTCGTGCAAATGAAGAGGATATTTTAAAGGGATATGATTTAAATGTCGACGAATATATTATAAAGCCTGTAAGTTTAAAAATATTAGTTGCTAAAATAAAAGCTTTTTTAAGAAATAAAAATGGTCTTGAAACTATTGAGTTTGGAGAGTTAAAAATAAACCAAGGAAGTATGGAAGTTACAATGAACGATGAAACTCTTGATCTATCATCAAAAGAGTTTGAACTTCTTATGCTACTTATCAAAAATAGAGGACAAGTTTTATCTAGAGATAAAATTATAACATCTCTTTGGGGATACGACTACGAAGGAGATTTAAGAGCTGTTGATTCTCAAATAAAAAGACTTAGAAAAAAATTAAATAGTAAATATATTGTTACTGTTAGAGGAGCTGGTTATAAAATTGAGGAGGAATAATTAATGAAAATCAAAAATAAAATTCTTTTATTAGTTTCTTCAGTTATAACAGTTATTCTAATAGGAATTTTAGGATTTAACCACTTTACTTTTGAAAAATACTATCTTAGTGTTAAGAAAAAAAATCTTTTAACTGTGGCAGAAAAATTAAAAAATCCAAATATCTATATTGATTTTGCTAAAGTAGAGGAAGAAAATAATATAAAAATATTTCTTACAAAACATGAATTTTTAGATGAATCAAACTTCCCTCTTAACAAAACAGAAATCAATGATATTTTAACAAAAAAAAGTGTTATTTATAAAATTACCAACGAAGAGTATTCTCCAGATAGAAAACTTCTTCTTGTTACAAAATATGATAAAGAACTTCTTTTAGTTATGGTTGCCTCTCTTACTTCTGTTATTGAACCTGTTGAGGCAATAAATAGAATCTATATAAGAATTATTTTGATAGCTCTAGCTTTTGGATATCTTTTATCGCTAATATTATCTAGAATATTAAGTGAGCCGATTATTTCAATGGGAAATACAGCTAAAAAAGTTGCTGATATGGATTTCTCTGAAAAATTTAATTTTTCATCAAATGATGAGATTGGTGAGCTTGGTAGAAATCTTAACATAATGGAAATGAATCTAAAAAGAAACTTCGATATTTTGAAAAAAGATATTGAGCTTGAAAAAGAAAATGACAAAATGAGAAAAGAATTTATCTCAAATATAAGTCATGAGCTAAAAACTCCTATTGCGATAATTAACAATTATGCAGAGGGATTAAAAGAGGGAATTGCTGATGATGAAGAATCTCGTAATTTTTATCTTGATACCATTTTGGAAGAAACAGCAAATATGAACGACTTTGTTAATTCCTTATTGTTTTTATCACGTTCTGAGAGAAATTTTTTAGAATTTAATTTAGTTAACTTTGATATTCGTGAAATTATAAAAAGCGAAATAAAAAGATTAAACAAAATCTATCCGGAGAAAAAGTTTAGATTAATTTTTAAAGGACATCGTTTCTTTGGAGATGTGGATCAATTTTCTATGATAATAAAAAACTTTTTGGATAATGCTTGTAAATATTCAGAAGATGATAATATTGAAATCACTACTAGTGATAACTATTTTGCTATAAAAAATCGTTCTTCTATCCCAGAAGAAAATTTAAAAAATTTATGGATTCCATTTTATAGAGCTGATACAGCTCGTGAAAGAAAAAATGGAACAGGTTTAGGACTTGCTATTGTAAAGGATCTACTTGAAAAACAAAAATTTGTTTTTGGTACTTATAAAGAGAAAGAATATATTATTTTTTGGCTTAAAGGAGGAGATAAATGAAAAATTTAATATTTAGTTTTTTAATAGCTTTTTCAACTATCTCTTTAGCTGAAGAAGTCGCTTCTCAAAAAGAAGTAGATATTTATAAAACTAAAAAAATTTTATCTGAACTTCCACAAGATAAAATAAAAGCTCTTATCAATGTTAAAAAAAATATATTAAATGACGAGATTAATTTTAGAAATCGTTTTATTGAACTTCGTTCTCTCTCAAACATAGCTTTAAAAGAAAATAATGAAAATAAATATAAAACTCTTATGGAAGAGATTGGTCTTTTAAAAGATGAGATGGAATTTATAAGGTTTTATAGACTTCAAGAGATAGAAAATATCCTTGGAACTGAAATTCCATATTTTTATAATGATGAAACTATGTTTGATTATCTAAATTTAATATAATTAAAAAAGTTACCTCAATAATAGGTAACCTTTTTATAATTTATAAGAGAATTTTATTTTACATTCATAAGGGTTTCTAGCTTATGAACTCTTTCAATAAGATTAATTTGATCCTCTAGAGTATCTAAGAATAAACCAGTTGTCATAATATGATCTTCCATATGAATAAGTAATAAACAAATATCTACTCTTTCTCCAGAAGATTCTTTTTGAATTAAATCAAAGTGGCTTCCGTGAACTTCTATAAAACTTTTTTTAGCTTCTAAGTATAACTCTCTTGCTTTTTCAAAATTTCCTTGATTAACTTGACTAAGAGCTTCCTTTCCTAAAAACTTTGCAGTTCTAGCTATAGCAACTCCCATCATTATTTTTTCTAGCATTTCTTCAGATAATAACTTTTTTTCTTCCATCTATTAAAAAACTCCTTTTATTATTTTATTAAACTTAAAGCAAAATCTAAAACTTTAGCACCATTCATAGTTCCATAGTCCATCATATTTATAACTTCTACAATTTTTCCATGTTGATCATCAACTTTTTGGAAAACGGTTTTCTTAAATTTAACTTGTGGTCCTAATAAAAATATATCATATTTATTAACATTTTCTTCAAATAATTCTAGAGCAACTGCATTTATCTCTACTTCCACTCCTTTTTCTTCAGCAGCTTTTCTCATTTTTGTAACTAATAAACTTGTAGACATTCCAGCAGAACAACATAACAATATTTTTTTATTATTTATAATCCCTCCAACTCTGTATTGAAAAAGTATTTTTTAATTATTTTAAAATATTTTTTATATAAAAAATCATAATATAAAAAATAAAAAGTCAATAATTTATTTTTTATATTTTTTTACTTTAAAACATTGAAAAAACCCATTTTTTAGATTTAAAAAAAAATAAAACGATTGACAAATAAACATATTATGTTATAATCAATTTAGGAAAGCGGTTTCTAAAATAATAAAGGAAAGCTATATGAAAAGAAAAAGTTTTATATTAATAATGATAATAATTTTTTCTCAAATAATTTTAGGAATGAATATCCTTGAAAATTCTAGCTTTGATCTTCCGTTATCTAATAATATTCCAGATACGCAGGGGATGATTAATACAGAAAATTCATGGGACAACACCACCTGTTATAAATGGATATGTAGCATCAATGGGATCATTTTCAATGGCAGCGGTACAATTAGGATTAATATTTATAGGAACTTTAATCTATTACCCATTCTTTAAAATGTGTGATAATAAAATTTTAGAAGAGGAAAAAGCTTACGAAAATAATTAATAATAAATAAAACATAGGAGTGATATTATGAGTTTTCCAAAAAATTTTTTATGGGGAAGTGCAACAGCAGCTTACCAAGTTGAAGGAGCATGGAATCAAGATGGGAAAGGACCATCTATATGGGATTTATATTCAAAGTTGCCAGGAACAACATTTGAAGGAACAAATGGAGATGTAGCAGCAGATCATTATAATAGATATAAAGAAGATGTAAAAACAATGGCTGAGATGGGATTAAAAACTTATAGATTTAGTATTGCTTGGACAAGAATTTTTCCTGAGGGAACAGAAAAAATAAATAAAAAAGGAATAGAGTTTTATAGTAATCTAATAGATGAATTATTAAAATATAATATAGAGCCTATGATTACACTTTATCACTGGGATTTACCTCAAGCTTTACAAGACAAATATGCTGGTTGGGAATCAAGAGAGATAATTGATGACTTTGTAGAATATGCAAGAGTGTGTTTTAAAAACTTTGGAGATAGAGTAAAATATTGGATAGTAATGAATGAGCCAAATGTTTTTATAGGATTAGGATATGGGATAGCTTTACATCCACCTGGATTAAAAGATAGAAAGAAAGAATTAAATGCTGGACATATAACTGCTTTAACAAATGCTAAAACAATTAAACTATTTAGAGAGATGGTTCCAAACGGAATGATAGGGTCAAGTATAGCTTATGGACCAGCTTATGCAGCTTCAGAATCAAAAGAGGATAAATTAGCTTTAGAAAGATACTACAATTATGGAGTATGGTGGTGGTTTGACCCATATTTCAAAGGAGAGTATCCAGCAGATATGCTAAAATATAATCAAGAAAAATATAGAGCTCCAGAGATATTAGATGGGGATATGGAACTTCTTAAATCAGCAAAATCAGACTTTATAGGTATTAATTACTACTGTACTCAAATGATAGCCGATAATAAAGAGGGTATTGGTTATAATGGAATGAATAATAGTGGAGAAAAAAATAGTCAAAAGGAAAATGGAGTACCAGGATTATTTAAACATGTTAGAAATACTAACTTAGAATATACTGATTGGGATTGGGCAATAGATCCAGATGGATTAAGATATGGAATGGTTCAACTAAAAGAGAGATATAATCTTCCTATAATAATTAGTGAAAATGGATTAGGAGCTGTAGATCCAATTGACGAAGATGGAAATGTTCAAGATATTCCAAGAATAGACTATTTAAGAGAGCATATAATAGCTTGTGAAAAAGCTTTAGAAGAAGGAGTAGATTTATTAGGATATTGTACTTGGTCATATATAGATCTATTAAGTTGGTTAAATGGATATAAAAAACAATATGGATTTATCTATGTAGATAGAAATAATAATTTAGAAAGAAAGAAAAAGGCAAGTTATTTCTGGTATAAAGATGTAATATCTAGTAATGGAGAAAAATTATAAAATATTTGAGGAGGGATTAGAATGAAAAAAAAAGCTAAAGGTAAAATTATGTTTTTATTAGCTATTACTTTACTTGCAACAAGTTGTGGAAATGAGAATACTAAAGAGAGAACAAAGGAAGTAGAAATAGCTAAACTTTCAATAGATAAAAAATATCAACAAAATGATTTAATTCTTTTTACTAATGAAGTTTTAGGTGGATGGTCAATGGAAGGAGGACAAGAGTTAGATGAAAGAGGTTTTTTACCTGTAGATAAAAATATGACATATAACTCTTTACCTTCATTACACATAAAGACTTCAATAAATGAAAATCAGTGGTTATGTTCAATAGTACCAAAAGGTTGGAATGCTATGAATTTAGAACCATATGTTGCCAATGGAACATTAGAGTTTAATATAAAAGGGGCAAAAGGGGGAGAAGTATTTGAACTCTCTTTTGGTGGAAAGAGAACAGATGGAAAAGGAGATATTGATATAGTCTCTTTTAGAACAGACACGCAGTTTGAAATAACTAAAGAATGGCAACATATTTCTATTCCATTAAAGGATGTGATGAATTTATCAGGAGAAGCAGATTTAAGATCTTTTAGACAGCTTATTTTTAAGGAAGTTGATAATGGGGTAACAGAAAAACCTGTTGAAGTATGGATAAATGATGTAAGAATAATAACTTCAGATGATGAAACTTCACAAAATCCTGTGAAAGTAAATCAAGTAGGATATCATTTAAATGCAGATAAATATGCTTTAATAAGTGGATTTGCACATAAATTCACAACTCCAGTAGGAATAATTTTTAGAGTAAAAGATACTAAAGATAAAGTGATTTATACAGGAAAATTGTCGCTGATTTGTGATGATGATTCAGTTGTATCAGGAGATAGAATACTAAAAGCTGACTTCAGTGATATTAAAGTTCCAGGAACGTATTTTTTAGAAGTTGAAGGTGTAGGAAAATCTCAGAAATTTATAATAGGAGATAACATATATAAACCTTTATTGGAAGATATAACTAAATATTATTATCTTCAAAGAGGAAATGAAATAATTGAAGAAAAATATGTTGGAAAACTATTTGCAAGAGGAGAAGGACTACCACAAGATAGAAGTGTTCCTCTAAATTCTCAAAGAGAGAGCTCAAAAAGATATGATGTTTCTGGTGGATGGTATGATGCTGGAGATTATGGAAAATACACAAATGCTGGAGCTACTGCGGTAACAGAACTTTTATGGGCATATGAAATGTTTCCAAGTCAATTTAGAGATAAAAAAGATTTTATACCAGAAAGTGGAAATGGAGTTTCAGATTTATTAGATGAAATTAGATGGGAATTAGATTTCTTATTAAAAATGCAAGATAAAGATACAGGAGGAGTATATTCTCATGTATGGGCACAAAACTATGATGGTACACCAGATATAGCTTTAACAATGGATAGATATATCCAGGATAAAAATGGAACAATGACTAATGTAAAACCAACAACTCATACAGCAGATGTTGTTGCTGCTTTAGCTCATGGTTATACAGTATTTAAAAATATAGATAAAGAATATGCTGAAAAATTACTTAAAGCAGCAAAATTTGGATACCAATACTTAGAAAAAAATTCAAATTTAATAATCTCTATGCCGAATGAACCATATTATGATGGAAATGATACTGATAATAGATTATGGGCAGCAGCAGAATTATATAGAGCCACTGGAGAAAAAAAATACGACGAATATTTCTTAAATAACTATAAAAATTTTGAAGAAAGCTTTGAAGCTGAAAAAAATGGACATGGATGGGGAAATATGGAAAAAGTTGCTTTTTATGCATACTTAAGCTCTAAAAATCCTGCTTCTGAAGTAAAAGAATGGTTTAAAGAGAAGTTTACATCATGGTCAGATGATGTATTTGAAAAAACTGTAAATAACCCATGGAAAACTATGTTAGGAGAAAATGACTATGTATGGGGAAGTAACTCAGTTATAGGAACTACATTGATGGATCTATATGTAGGAAATAAGGTTCTAGGAAAGGATAATGATAGAACTATAGCTATGATGAGAACTAATATGAACTATTTCTTAGGAGTAAATCCATTAGCATTTAGTTATGTTTCAGGATATGGAGAAAATTGTTTAAGTCATACATTTAGCAACATATATAATTATGATGGGATATTAGAGATTCCAAAGGGATATTTTGCAGGAGGACCAAACCAATTTCAAGGTGCGGAACTATCTAAATTCAATGCTAGAGATTATGTTGACTCAGGATATGACTGGACAACAAATGAGCACACAATTTATTGGAATTCAGTATTAATATTTTCTACAGCAGCTTTAAATGAAAATCTTCAAGAAGTTAGTATTATGAACTTTGAAGTGAAATAAAAAATAGCGCGATTGCTTATCGCGCTTTTCTTTTGTATAATAGAAATATGAATCATAAAACTTCTGCCTTAAAAAATATTTTTTCTAAATTTTTCTTTAAATACTGGGATCAAATTAAATTTCATTTTAATGAGCAAAGACAAAATGATATTATTAATAATGTTCTCGCTTTTCTTAATTGTGGTAATCCTAAATTTAGATTTTCTGCTTTTGTTTGCCCTAAGTCTTGGGATAACTTATTGTTCCTTTTACTTGCAAATCTAAATTCTGCCCTTCTTGTGGAGTTATTTATGCTGAAAAATGGGCACAGAGTTTGCATGCTCAGCTTTTTAATGTTAAACATCTTCATATCACTTTTTCTCTTCCTACTGGATTTATTAGAGATTTCTTCTTTAAACATAACTTTAAACTTCGCGCCTTAGCTGATGCTGCTTATTCTTCTATTAAATACACTTTTAAAAAAATTGGAATTTATCAAGTTGTATTTATTATTAATATTCATACTTTTTCTAGAGATTCTTCTTGGAATCTACATATTCACGCAATTGTTACTTATGGAGGATTAAATATTAATAACAATTGGAAAATTCCTAAATCCTTACCTTGGATTGTTTTTAGAAAGTCTTGGCAAAAATGTTCTTTAGATATTTTAAGCTCTTTTGCTAAAAAATCTCAAA
>OGRS01000762.1_pt1 | contig 26197 bp, 33 predicted proteins | sample 1553561 | NCBI WGS metagenome assembly OGRS01 (sample SAMEA2580103, study PRJEB22360) | human gut metagenome | biome: human gut; feature: human-associated habitat; material: faeces | place: Denmark | collected 2008/2010
TAACAGCTAACAAGCGTATCAATCGCCCTCGAAAGGTCGATTATTCGCCGAGCATTATCAATCACGAAAGAAAAAATGAAGATTTCGGAATTTAGACAACGATATATTGAAGCAATGAAAATGTCAGAACGGTCAAAGATTGCTGAATTGTTCCGACTGGCAGATGATTTGGAATCTGTTGAAAAGACAGAAGAGAATTATCGCATATTGAGCGATGTATTTAGCTATTTAGGCTATTATACAAAAGCCTATCATTATCTATCAGAGGTTGCCAATCCTCAAGACATGAAAGATGCTAAGAAATTGTACCATCTTAAAGATCGCTTAGAATGTGAAGGTGATAGATACGCCTCAAAACGTCCTCGAAAGGCGAAAGACTGTTCTATCAAAATGCCGAACTTTAAATATTGTTCTCAACCGTTGGAAGCTGGAGTGTTTGAAAAGGTTGATACACCGGAAGTATGTGATTGCTGTGGAAAAGGAACATCTGTAATATATTCCGGGCCTTTTTATAGCGTTGAAGATATAAATGTTCTTTGTCCGAAATGTATTGCTTCGGGTAAAGCATCAAAAAGATTTGATGGCGAATTTGTGGATTATGCAATTCTTTCCTCTACTGTTTCAGAAGAATACAAAAAAGAATTATGTTGCCGAACACCATCCTACAATGGGTGGCAACAAGAATATTGGCCTGACCATTGTGGGGATTTCTGTGAATTTATCGCCTATGTCGGTTGGAAAGAAATTGTAGAAATGGGATTAGAAAATTCGGTTGAGTTTACTTCTGAATCAGAAGGCTATTCAGAACATAAAGAACACATCATCAATGGTAGTTCATGTCAAGGTTATTTATTTCGTTGTCTGAATTGTAAGAAATATATCCTCTATGTGGATTGTGATTAAAGAGATTGATAACAAACAGCACTACCGACTGAATAAGCGGAACGCTGCCAAACATTATAAGCAATATTGAATTCTAAATTGTATTTACCCATGAATGATAAAATCAGATTATTAATGCCCTGTGAGATTCCCAATCTTGAAAAATATGTTGATATTGCTTTGATAGAGTCAGAGTTAGAGACATATATTAAAACCCTTGTACCTAAAATCAATCTACAAGATTTGGAAGATTGGAATCTTTTAGTCAATGTGCTTCTTCAACGAACCGATGCAATCGGTGTTGCAAAGCGTCTTGCACGGTATCCCTCGGATAAAGAATATGCAATTTATATGTCAATCCCCATACCAGATGACGAGCAAGCAGCCTATGGGCTTTCCTGCGTAAAAGAAGCATATCCCAAAATAAGTAATCCGAAATATTCATATGATTTTCTTCCTGAATTTAGCAACTATGATGATTTAGATAGTTATATTTTAGAAAGTTCAAGGAAAGCAATAGATTTGGCTTTCTCTTATGGATTTACTTGTAAAGGTAAAAGAATATTAAAACGAGAGTAGCTTATAACAAGCGGCTTAACCTCCCCTAAAAAGGTCGGTTAGCCACCAAACATTATCGGTAAATCCAAGAATTAAAGGTATGGAGATATATGATATAAATACAATTTACAGTCAGTATAAGGAATTTATCAATTCTAACTATACAGATTTGAAAGATGAAGTAGAAATGATAGTTAGACGGAGAGGGCTATCTTCTATAATGAATGATTCAAAGTGGCTAAAATTACAAACCGCTATTCTGTCTATTCCGAAATTTGAACCCATATATGGTGTTCAACTTTTGACTGATGAGATTGAACATTCTCCCGTATTTGAAGCACCGACGCTTCCGATTTATGGAGATTGGGAACTTATATATGAAAATTGGGAATACGCCCCACCACCATTCTTTAATATTGAATGGATGGCAATACAGCCTTTGGATAAAATTCACAAAGGAAGATTAATAAATCCCGAAATCATAGATAAATCAAATATTTTGGTAGAAATTCTTCATAAGTATCATATACCATTTGAGAAGGAAGATGAACATACGTTTGTAATCTACGGGTATAAATGATGAATAAACCGATAACAAACAGCACTACCGATTAAAGCGGAACGCTGCCAAACATTACCCACAAAATAATGAAGAAAATGGAAACAGGAAAAGAATTATTTGAATCAATAATGAACTCATGCCCCAAAAAGAAGGTAATGAGTTTGTGCAAAAAGTTAATAAAGAAATGTTCATTTAATAGTGGAACAGACGCTGAAAATCTATGCCACTTAGCTTATCGTCTTTTTGTGTATGGGTATATTGAAGAAGCTCTTGCCGTTTGTCGCTATACTCATGATGTTACTTTTCCAGGGAAAGGGGGATTTAATGTCTGGGATTTCATTTTGTTTATTTGGGGATTGGAAGTTTTTCTCTTGCAAAAGGAAGAAAGATACGAAGAAGCCAATAGAAGAGTAAAAGAAATAGACTATATTCATATACAACCAGTAAATTTAATTTGTGAGACTCCAGAAGAATGCAGAAAATTTGCAAATGAACTGTATCAACGTTTTTGCTATCCAGATGTGTTAGAACGTAAGAAAATTGAAGAAAGTAAACAAGATGCGAATGATTATAGATTTATCGCACTCTTCCATATGATAGGATATGGTGCAACTGGGCTTTATCCAAGTCTATCAGCACATTGGGAAGAATTACAGAAGAACATAAATAACTATGTTTCCATTCTCTCAAAAGAAAAATGAATTATGTGGGTAACAAGCGGCTCAACCTTTTTAATAATCGGTTAGCCGCCAACCATTAATCGCTTGAAATAATTAAATATATGATTTATGTAGATGACTTCATACATAGAATTGAAAAAATGATAAGTACTGACCAAATAAGTGCTATAATCAAAATCAATTCAAAATTTGAATATAAAAATATACCTTTTGCCAATAATATCCCCCAAGGTATAAGCGATTTATATTGCAAGTTAAACTCTCTACAAATCATATATCCACGCCAATTTGAGTTGTTGCCAATAGAACAATTCAGGTTGATAAATGACAAATATTTGTATTTTGCAACTATTAATCATATAGAGAAATTAGGCTTTAATATTTTACAAACAAATGTGGCAGGAGAATGGGATATAGTAAATACCAATAACGATTTTCGTATCACATATACTCTTGGGAGTTTCCTGACAACTAAAATTTGGCGATGGATTAACTGGGGCAAAGAAATATGGAAAGAAGAATGAAAACGATTAACAAGCGGCTCAACCTCCCCTGAAAGGTCGGTTATCCGCCAAACATTAGTCATGTATTATATGAATAGTGAAATGAAGATAATAAAACTATATAAGGTGATACATTCTAATGAAGCCATATTGTTTGATCAGGATTTTATTAGAAAAGTATTAATTACCTACGATAATTATGTTTCATCTACATGGTTAAATGAACATGTAAGTCATATTGAAATTAATTATTCTGATAAGACATGGAGAACAATAAATTGTTTCTTCCATTATCTATCACAACATAATAAAGAGATTGTTTATTTATCTGCAACATCTAAAAACGAAAGTTCTTCTTTGATTTATGCTAATGAATTGCTTAATCAAATCAGTCCGGAATGTTGTGGATTGATAGAACTGATAATTAAAACGAATAATCATAATATGGAAAATTTATATTCATTGCTAAAAAACATTTGTGATTTTTATCATTTTGATTATGGATATTGTTTTAATCTAAAGAAGAATCAAGATTTGTATTCTGAAGTAGTAGATAAGAAATCTTTTATAACTTCTTTATTTTCTGTTACATGTCGAGTTTCTTCGGCTCAAATTGAGGCAACTAAGCGAAGAAGGAATTTCCTGATACAAGTTAAACAAGGTATTATCCCGCAAATTTATGAGATAAATATATGGAACAATAAACAGTTAGAACAAGCGATAAAAGAAAAGTTGTTTATCAAAAAAAAGATAAAATTGAATGGTAATTTAAGTATAGTAGAAACATCAGACATGACTAACAAACAGCAAACCGACTGAATAAGCGGAACGCTGCCAAACATTATTGTTCAGAATAAACATCAACTAATATGATTCGTGCAGAAATTATTTTTAGGTATGCTGAAAAAGATATATTGAAGATAGGTAGAATAATATCTACCTTATTGTTTAAGACACCCAATATGTTTAAGGGATTAGAGAAATATCTTAGAGATGAAGTGCCATTCATATTTACAGATAATTTTCTTGGCTGCTATTTGGGGATTATGCAAAACCCAGATGAAATAGATCTCTTTTGTTTGGAGATAGTTGATGTGCTTAGTAAAGGAAGTGATATTGACCTAACAGAAAGGCTTTTATATTACATAAAAGACTGTCCTGAAATAGAACTTATTAAAGTTGAACAATAACAAGCGGCTTAACCTCCCCTAAAAAGGTCGGTTAGCTACCAAACATTATCTGCATAGAAAAAAATGAAAAGAATTGAAGAAATAAAAAAACAATTGGTTAAAAGGGCAACTGGTTTTATAACTGGGGGATTTAGACCTACAAACTCCAACACTGAAAATTGGATTGGTCAAGTGTATCTATATAGAGAAAACGAAGATATACCGATAGATGACAATGGTAAAGCAATGTTGCCATTATTACAAATATGTCTTGAAGGGTTGCCCTATATTCCTGATGCACTTAAAGGGTCGAAAGTATTGACTATTTTTGTGTCTGAAAATATGCCCGGCAGACTGGCATATAACGGAGATGCTTAGGTTATTCGTGAATACAAAGAAGAAGATGTGTTGGTTGTTAAGGATATATACATGCAATCATCATCACGTATAAAGCCCTATCCGCTGAAAAGCCAACTAATTACTGAAGATTATCCTGTATGGGATAGTGGCGACATTCCAATGGATATAGAAGATGAGTTGGTGGAAATGGAAGATTCCGGGGAAATCACCGACTATTATGACTATACGGATTGTTTTGCCGGGCATAAAATAGGCGGTTATCCTAATTATATACAGTCAGGTATAGATTTCGGTGATGGATATGAATTTATGATTCAGATAGCTTCAGATGAAAAAGCGAACCTTAATATCATAGATAGCGGAAATTTCTATTTGGCAAAAAACAGTCAAACTGGAGATTGGAGGCTTTATTGTGATTTTTATTAGTAAATGCAGATAACAAGCGTATCAATCTCCTTAAAGGTCGATTATTCACCGAACATTAGCATCAATAATTAAAATGAAAAAGGATGAAAGCAACTGATATATCTTTCAATGAGAATTATTACATGAGTATATTCTCGGAATATATAAATAAAAATATTCTTCTTAATATATCTGATGAATTAGATGCATCAGAAGAAGAACTGACTGATGGATACAGACAAAAGATAGCAAGTTTTGTAAATAATATGTCTCAATGGTATGGCATAGCTTGTGATTCAATCATCGCATGGGTAAAAGATATTTATAATATTGATGTTCACTTGAGTGATATAGAATTAATGGGTATTTATATTTTATTTGAGCAAAATGAACATGAGTTATTTGGTCTGGCTTTCAGGCTTCAATTTGATATTGAACATGGTTGTGGTATTAAGATAAAGACAAATGATGGCAAATTTGAAATTATCGAAATAGGAAGTGGAGATGTCGCTTTCTGCTGATAGTAAAATATGATGCTAACAAACAGCAACCCGACTGAATAAACGGAACGCTGCCAAACATTACTAACAAGGAAAAAATAATATGTGTCAATACAAATCAATATGTAATCCTATAATAGAGCTTACAACACTTTTACAGAGTTGTGGTTTCACAATAGAAAAACAAGAACTTAAAGATTGGCATTTCAATGAGTTTGAGATTGTGATGAAAGGAAAGAAATTACAACTTCCAATGATAGATATAGAAGGTATAGAACAACATAGCGACAATATCTATTGTTGCAAATGTCATTGGTCTGTTGTAAAACTGATAATGAATTGACACAATAATATGTTAGTAACAATCAGCACTACCGCTTAAAGCGGAACGCTGCCAAACATTATCAATCAATAGAAAATTTATGAGCATTGGAATTGTAAACAAATCAGATACTCCTTGGGGGTTTACAAAAGATATACAGCAAGATAACTGGCACATTCAATATACAGATTTGAATGAAATATGCCAAGGTGGTCCCCTGATTGGCACTCTTATCGTAAATGGGCAGAAAGTCTTTTGTGACAAACGCTTTGGAGGTCCATTGTTATGCTGTAAAAATTTAGCGTTTGTTCCAATGTATATTCGTAAATTCTGCGTTTCAGGATTTATGCTGACTGTAATAGAGCTTAATTCAATGCGGTTAAGATTGATAAAGGGAATTTATGATTTGGTGTATCTTGATAGTATTGATGAAGATGAAATCCTATTCTACCAAGATATAGGCGGAAATAAATTACACAGAAGGAAGATTGATAACAAATGGCTTAACATCTAAATAAGTTAGTCACAAAACATTATCAGTACAGGTATGAATTTATAAATATATATCATTATGACAAATTTTGAGAATACACTCAATAATACTATAGTTAATTTAAGAGTTAGACAAATTTATGAGCCAAAGTTAAATACGATAATCTTAAGATTAGAACAGCTAAAATCATCAGCAAATAACAATAACATAAAACAAAACCCAATAAGAGGTATAGTAAAAGCTTACTTAGATATTTTTAGTGATTATGATAATCCAATAATAGAAGATTTAGGCTACCTTGAGAAGGAGGCTGAAAGATTTTATAAAAAGTGACAATTTGCTGATATTAAGTTCATTTTGGCAATATACCATTAGAAAAGTAAATTCTAAACTTAATGTACTGATAACACGCACCTCAATCGCCCAAAAATGGCGATTAGCTGCCGAACATTAGCGACCTAATAAAAGAATGCAGGAATGAAAGTGATGAAATTGAATAATAGTCATATAGAGTTATTAAGCAACGTCTTTATTGAGTGGAATATAGATATTGCTTTGGATTATTACAAGCATCCATTTCAAAATCCCGATTGGGATATTCTCTATATTTATTCTGCACCAGCAATTGATATGGATTCCTACCCATTCTTTATAAAGTTTTTCTCTTTAATCAATGAGGACAAGTTTTATACTGTTCCAATATCCTATGATATAGAAGATAAATTATTAGAAAATGATATTACTGAAAATCATGCAAGATATGATGAAGGATTGCAAGAATCATTTTTGCGTTATGACGATTGCCTGATTTTTGGTAATAATCCGTGTTGGGGAATCAGTTGTATGATTGATACTGAAATACTTTCATTTGGTTTTGATAGAAGTTTGAAGGGTATTGTAGAAAAAATTTTCAGAAAAAATAAATTCATTCTTACCCAAGAACTTGCGGATGAAGTTAATTCTATGTTAAACAAAGGAATTACCTATGACAAGGAAAGAATGATAAAGAAAATCAAGGTCGCTAACAAACAGCAAACCGACTGAATAAGCGGAACGCTGCCAAACATTAGCTGTAAAAAGAGTAAAGAATATGAAACAGAAAAACAATATAATCAAATTGTTGCTGAAAACATGGTTGGGTATATTATGCTTCAGTTTGTTATGTACCTTTTGTGCTGTATGGTTATCGTTTCAAAATACAAACTCATCATATGATAATATAAACCTTGCTTATGAAGGGATATTATTAACTTGGGCCATAATTGGAGTAATAATGTTTTCAGCAGGGACAATTACATTGTTTCTGAACTACTTCCCAGTAATCAGATATAATAATATATATAGCTTTTTGTCATTTTTTCTTGTACCCCTGTTGCTTATTTTATGGTGTGGTACAGAAACATTAAGTTTCAGGATTGTTGCAATACCATTTATAATATGTTTATCTGGTGCATATTTATTGTTTCGAAAGAAAATAAAGAATACAGCTAACAACGCAGGGTAACGAAAAAACCGTTCCCTGCTAAATCATTACTGTTCAATAAAACTAATAAATGGAATGAATAAAATAGAATCATTTAGATACGTTCGTCCTATTTCTTTGAGTGCAACATCATGTTACTCTGCAGGCGATCTTCTTCCCATAGAAATATCATGGGAATGTAACGGGAACATGTATAGTAGAAAACAAGAGGATGGTGGTTTGTGCGCTATTTTATCAGAACAAGATAATGTAATTGGTGTCGTTGAAAATCCATATATGGGAGGATTTAATTCTGCTTATGTATTAAACGGAACAAATCAAATAATCTGGAATGTGTCTGATTTGTTTATTGCTACCTATGGAAATAAATATTATGGTGGTGTAAGATTACATTTCGTTGATGTGAGAATTGAAAATGGGACATTATATTTTGTCATCAATATATCAAATTGTGATTTTCGCTTTTCCATTAATGTAAAAACAGGAGAAATAGGGCGATTGATAGAAACAAGATAACCGAACGATAACATACAGCTTAATCTTCTGAATGTAGATTAGCTGCAAAATATTACACAAAAAAATGAAGAGAATGGAAACAGGAAAAGAATTGTTTGAATCAATAATGAACACTTGCCCACAAAAGAAGGTAGTGAGTTTGTGCAAGAAGTTAATAAAGAAATGTTCATTTAATAGTGGTACGGACGCTGAAAATTTTTGTCACTTGGCTTATCGTCTTTTTGTGTATGGGTATATTGAAGAAGCTCTTGCTGTTTGTCGTTATACCCATGATGTTCCTTTTCCGGGGAAAGGAGCGTTCAATGTCTGGACTTTTATACTATGCCTGTGGGGACTTGAAGTCTTTATCCTGAAAACACAAGAGAAATATAAAGAGGTAGATGTGAGGACAAAGGAAATAGACCATATTCATATACAACCGATAGGTATTAGGCTAAACGATAGCGCAGAAAAATGTAGAAAAGATGCAGACAAATTGTATCTTACATTCACCTATCCTGATGTATTGTTCTGTAAGGAGATTGAAGAAGCAAGAAGCTTAAACAGCGCCAATGAATGGCGTTTCATAGCCCTTTTCGAAATGATTGGATATGGCGCAACTGGGCTATATCCAAATCTGTCAGCACATTGGGAAGAATTACAGCAGGACATAAATAACTATGTTTCCATTCTCTCAAAAGAAAAATGAATTATGTGGGTAACAAGCGGCTCAACCTCCCCTGAGAAAGGTCGATTAGCTGCCGGACATTATCAACCTCGAAAAGTAAAAATACAATGAATAGAATATTGACACTATACATTTTTTTGTTGCTTTGCGGCACGGTTGCCGCACAACGAACAGTAGAATGGAATGATTTGCAGACCCTAACGGATGACGCACGGCGCACGGTATATTATAAAAAAGACAGTAAACGGCCGTTGCAGGGAAAATATCGCATTATACGAGGACTTGACGAGGAACACGTGAAACTTTCAGACGGCATGATAAACGGCGATTATCGCCGCTACCGTGACGGGGTATTGCGTGAGTCGGGCATATATGTCAAGGGCAAGCGTAACGGTACATTCACGGAATACTACCAAGACGGCGTTACTCCCCGAAAGGAAACACCCATGCTGCAAGGCAAGATAGACGGAACTGTAAAGACCTATTTCCGTAACGGAAAAATAGAGATTGAAAAAGAATACAGGCAGAGTGTAGAGAACGGACGGGAACGTCGCTTTGCCAACAAGACGGGTGAACAGATTTTTGAATCTCATTATATCGACGGGGAAAAAGATGGCGAGGAATGGGAAATCTTCGAGGACGGCCGCGCAATACGCAGCAAGACTACACGCCACTACCGTAATGGAAAACTCAACGGTTCGTATCGTGTAGAATCAACATGGGAGGGCAAACCCTATATAACCATTGAGGGACAATACACCGACGGTGAGAAATCAGGGCGATGGATTCAGCATAACCATAAAGAAAATACCCAAACCTGTACATGGCATGGTGAAGGAGGGGCTTAATCAGAGTATCCCTTATTTAGGCAAATAATAAGTGTATCTAATAGAATTACACTGCGAGATAATAAAAAATCGTTCGTTAATAGATATTTAACATTTATTAATGGGGGGGGGTAAGGAGATTAATTTGTATATTTCGACCGGGAATCAAAGTATGACCGGGGTTTTGCAGCAAGGACAAAAGATTCCGAACTGTACTGACGACACTCCGTGAATATCCCATACATGATTTATCAATTTTGTGATAACTATTAAAAGCAAGACCTATGGCAATACCGATTACATTTGCGGTGATAATGGCCGTTGTCCTCCTTCTTTTCCTTTGGGGTGTTTTTACCTCAAACAGCCTGATTGCGAAACGCAATCGGGTGAAACAATGCCGAAGTGGCATTTGTGTGGTACTCAAACAGCGCAATGATTTGATACCAAACCTTGTAGCCGCAGTCAAATCCTATATGGGACATGAACATGAAATCCTAACCCGTATAGCCCAACTCCGTTCACAATCATCTTCATCTTTTTCTGAAACAGAGCAGATTCAGCAGGGAGGTCATCTGTCATCCCTGCTGAAAGAGTTGAATATAGCGGTTGAAAATTATCCGGAATTGAAAGCCAATGCACAATTCATTCATCTTCATTTACAGATAGAAGACATGGAAAATCAGCTGCAGGCCATTCGTCGCACCTATAATGCAGCGGTGACAGAATACAATAACAGCATCGAGATGTTTCCGTCTTCTGTGATTGCATCATTACGTGGACATGAAATGCAGGACCTGATAGAAATTCCCGAGATAGAAATGGAGCAGCCGAAGGTTGAAGACTTATTTAAACGTTAACTTCTATTCCCTTTCAATCTATGAATCCTGAAAAACTACACCTTGAATATCGGAAGCAATTGCGGCATATCCGGAAACTCCGCATTCTGGTCCGCATGCTCACTTGCATTGTCTATTCCATGGCTTTATGCTGGTTTGTATTTTGCATATTCGGTACAGCCATTTTAGGCAGGGGAACTGCAGAAGAAAACGCAAACATCACCCAATACATTATGATTGGTTTTGCAGTCTTTTTCCCCTTGCACTATCTGTTTGTACATGCCCTCATGAATTTGGGAAATCAGGAAACAAAAGTAATGGCAGGTATTCTGCATAGGATGTTTCCGGATTCTTTATATCATCCAAGTGGCAAGATAAACCGGAAACTGGTATCGGAAAGCCGTTTCTTCAACGCTTCATTCACCTCCGAGGAAACCAACAGCACAACCTGTTACGGTACCGTGGAGTTGCCCTGCGGCAACTACCGGATGATGATGGCAGACATCGGCATTACTACGGCAGGGGACTCTAGTTTGTATCGGCTTCCGGTTCTGAATTATATTTTCACATTATATCGGTTGTTGCTTCGCCCTTTGTTCGGAATGCGTGTTGACAGCAGTATGCACAGTTTCAGGGGGATGTTCGGGTATTGCGAGACAGATTTGTCGTTCCGAAGCGGTGTAGTATTGGTTCCTGACCATTTGGAGAATAAAATAGGTTATCTTGCCCACCATATACAAAAATTCAATCAGCAAAACAAGGCAAAGTTCATGCAGTTGGAAGACCCGGAATTTGAGCACTATTTTGCCGTATATGCCGAAGATGAAGTGGAAGCCCGCCGGATTTTGACACCGCTCATGATGCAGCGCATCACCGCACTGCGACGCTTGTCAGACCGCGACTTGTTGCTATCCTTCTCAGGCAACCGCCTTTTCTATGCAGCATCCACCCCTGACGGATTTCTGCGTCCGGGAAGAAAATCCCTTCAGGACGCAAAATTGCTGAAACAGCTGTATGCAGATGTAAGCCTGTGTCGCACAATCGTAAATGAATTGAGATTATAACCCTCTTTTTTAAGTTTTAATCCTTGTAGATTATGAAGAATACATTTAGCTTTATGCCATCCGTGGAGGAAGCCAAACGGCAACCTGTCCGCAGAGAGACTTACGAACAAAGCGTAGATCTATACAATGAAGGAAAATATCTGGAGGCATTTCATTGCCTGTTGGACTATTTGAATGAAGGATTCCGGACCAAGTTCGGAAACGAGGACGGAACAGAATTTCATGTTCCTCATGGTTCCATCGTGGTGCACATCCATATCCTTGACGAAATCATGTGTATAGAGGCCGACTTTCTGAATCTGCCGGAAAAAGGGCGCGTCGCCATGCTCCGCCAGATAGCTGACCTGAATATCAACAAACTGCTGCTGGCAGGCTTCGTCAAAGAAGGAGACCGCTTGAAAATGCGTTATGAGACACCGCTCCAACAAAGTCATCCCCATAAAATATATGGAGTGCTCCAGAATATCTGCCATGTGGGTGACCGCTATGACGATGAGTTCTGTACTCAATTTGGAGCTACTCGCTGTTACGAGCCTCAAGTGACACCTTATCCGGCAGCAACCGTTGACCAGGTGTATGAAGGAATCCAAAGTTTAGGCAAGGCTACACTGGATGCCTTAAACGAATACAACGCTGCACGGCACTATGGCTATTCATGGAATGTGCTTGACACCACCTTCTACCAGATAGCCTATCTTGCCAATCCACAAGGACAGTTCTGCAACAACCTCGAAAAGGCCATTGACGATATGGATGCCGAGCGGCCGGTGGAAGAACTTGTTTCCAAAGGAATGGACTATCTCAAGAAACTGCTTGCTACTTCCAAAGAAGCGCTGGCTGAAGATTTGTATTTCGCCGACAAACTGGTTTCCAACCGCCGAAGCGCATCCCTTCAGACCATTCAAGAAATTTTTGAAAACGTATATGAGGAAGCAACTGCTGCAGTACAATCCGGTGACTTTGAACGTGCTGCTGTACGGATGCTATACATCATTTATGAAACCTATTACTATAACGACATACCCGAAGAAATAAACTTGCTGCTGACCCATGCTCTGAAAGTATCCGGAGGACAATCTGTAGAACAGGCTGCTCACACACTCTATGAGGTCATGGACAACATTATGGAAGGAGACCTTTCCGGTAGTGCATTCTATTCCTGTGCAGACAATCCGATAGCCGGTCAAATGATGGAACAGGCTGCCAGCGCCGCCCAGGCCATGCAGCAAAAAATGGCGGAAAAAATGAGCGGAAATGACATAGCTGAATTACAGCAGAAGATGGTAGAAGCCATGACGCGCGGTGATATGGCGGAATATACCCGTCTTGCCGGTGAGTTGCAGCAGAAAGTGATGAGTGGTCTTTTTCAATAATCTCTAAAACGAAGCATTATGGAACAAAATATCTATAAATCGGTTTTTAAAGTGACACATGCTGGAGGTTCAGGTAGCTGTTTTTATCTGAAATCATGCAATCTGTTTGTAACCAACTATCATGTAGTGGAGGGGTTTCATTCAGTGGCCATTCATGACAGCAACCGCAACCCATACTTAGCTAAAGTTGTGTTGGTCAATATACCTCTGGACATCGCTTTGTTATCCGTTTCCCACGACTTTTCAGCACTTCCAGACATCTGTCTGTCCGGGAACGACACGCTGAGCATCGGAGGAAAAATCCGTGTAGCCGGTTATCCTTATGGAATGCCGTTCACTGTGACAGAAGGAACTGTGTCCTCCCCCAAGCAGTTGATGAACGGACAGTATTACATACAGACAGATGCTGCAGTCAATCCGGGCAATTCCGGAGGTCCCATCTTGAACGAAAAAGATGAAATAGTAGGTATTACGGCTGCCAAAATATCAGAGGCCGACAATATGGGTTTTGGCATCCGGGTAGAAAACCTGCGTAAGGTATTGGAATGTGTCGATTCGTTAGACCGGGAAACGTTCAGCGTACAATGTGACAGTTGTGACGAGCTCATTTCAACCCCGGATGACTATTGTCCCTCCTGTGGGGAAAAATTGCCCGAAGGTATCTTTGAAGAACAGCATGTATCACCCCTGACGGAATTTTGTGAAAGCGCCATAGAGCAAATGGGCATCAATCCGGTGCTTGCTCGTGACGGTTATGAAGCGTGGTGCTTCCACAAGGGCAGTTCGGAGATTCGTATCTTTGTCTATAACAGGGCCTATCTGTTTATGGTATCCCCCGTAAACTTACTTCCCAAAAAGGAAGTGGAAAAGGTGCTTGACTACATGCTGTCCAATGATTTTACTCCCTATAAGATGGGAATTGACGGTAGACAAATTTACCTGATGTATCGCATTCATCTATCAGACATAACGGATGACTACGAAGACGTTATTCGGAAAAATATGGTAAACCTTGCAGAAAAGGCTGACGAGATGGACAACATGCTGGTTGAACAGTTCGGCTGCGAATTTTCTGCATACAGCAAACAGGAAGAAGTCTAATCTAATAAAGCGAAACAGTATGAACGAAATAAAAATGATTACCGAAGCTCTACAGAGCGGCGAAGTACAAGCAGGTTATGATGCGGGAAAAATCAAGAAATGGGCTAAGACATTTCAGGAATTGAAGAATCCCCGAGTAGTAAAATTATATCCAGTAAGAGATACCCGTTATGAAGACAGTCTGTATCGCACCTTTGCTTTTTCACTGGATGGAAAAGATATTGATGAGCAACTTCTTACTCAGATAAAGGAAGTAATGAGTCAAGTAGAAATAGGTGATATTCGTTATGACTCTGTACAGTCTGCTGGATTTGACTACTATTTTCTGGAGGAAGGAACCGGCAAACACATTACCGATGGACGCGGTAAAAGTACGATGAAGGATGAAGATAGAAGTGGAGTCATGAATGTAAGTGACATGTTTGACGGCATCGTTCTCTATACCGGTTGTGCACATTTCAGCAGTGACATAAAGAAAGAGTTGGACTGCTCCTATGCCTTTATCGGCTTGGAGAAAGAACCCGATGAATATAAATTCGTCACCATGGCTAACAAATATTTGAAACTTCCCAGTACGGTTGAAACGATATGGGAACAAGCATCCGGAGACGAAGAAGAAGAAACAAATCCTGTGGTCAAAAAGTATCAGTCAATCATGCAAATTCTTACTTACGTATTGATTGCAGCCGCTATCATCTGGTATTTCTTCTTCCGTTAAACCAATAACGAATTCAGTAGCGATTGCCGCCACAATCTCATAGAGTGCGGCAGTAATCGCTGCTTATTTTTAATTCTGGTTGTAAGACTATGAGCATAAAAAATCAAATAGAGAATTTGTGTAGAAACTGCATTAGTTTAGAAATCACAGGAAATACTCTCTCTAAAGTAGGAGAAACCCGTTTTGGTGGTAAACCCGATGTTCCAAATGATTTCGAATGGCCTTACTTTGAGGGCAAAGATTTCAAAGGAGTAGTCAAGAAAAGGCCATTAAGTTTTCTTGCTCAGTTTAATTGTAAAGAACTCTCTGTACATGACATAGATCATCTACTACCTGATTATGGATTATTATCCTTCTTTTATGAAACAGACACTCAACCTTGGGGATTTGATCCAAAAGATAAGGGCTGTGCACGTGTTTTTTGGTTTAAAGATACATCAAATCTTCACGCAGAAGAATTTCCTGTAGATATGGAGCAAGACTTCAAATTTCCTTCGATAAAAATACAGACATCGCATCAATTTTCATACCCATCTTTGATTGATTTGTATGGTATATTTCCTGAAGAAAAAGAAGAGACCTTAATTTCTGCATTGAATGAACTTACAGGAAAAGATCCTTATGAAGAAATGAATGGCTCACAATTATTGGGATGGGCTGATGTAATCCAAGACAGTATGTATGAAGAGTGTGATCTGGTTTCACAAGGATATTACATAGGAGATGGTATAGCATACAATAAAATTCCCAAAGATATACTGCAGCAGTCCAAAGATACATCCATTGAACGTTGGTCACTATTATTCCAGTTAGATACGGTTGAACATGAAGGTTTTGAACTAATGTTCGGTGATAGCGGACACATTTATTTTTATATCAAAAAAGAAGACTTGAGCCAACGAAATTTTGATCAAATATGGCTGATACTTCAGTGCTATTAAAACCTTATTATTATGCCATTGAACTTGACAGAAGAACAGATATTGCAGCTCGCCCCCGACGATTCTTCGGTAAAGGCCGGCAAAGGACTGGCAACCTTGAGCAAATGGGTACTGAGGGAATGTAGCGGACGTGCCGTCTGGGGGCATTGCCAGGGAAGCGGAAAGAATCCCTACCAGACGGTGATAGACTTGAATGACATTGCGTTCAAGTGTTCCTGCCCGAGCCGCAAATTCCCGTGCAAGCATGGGCTTGGCCTGCTGCTATTGTACGCCCGCCAGCCTGACCAGTTCACGCAGGCGGAAGAGCCGGAATGGGTGACGGCGTGGCTTGCCAAAAGAACGGAGAAGGCCGAAAAGAAGGAGCAGAAAGCCAAAAGCGAAACCCCGGTGGATGAAGCGACTCAGGCCAAAAGGCAGGAAAAGCGGCACCAGAAGGTACTGGGAGGCATATCCGACCTTGAGGTATGGATGAAGGACCTGGTACGCAACGGATTCCTGAATGTTCCGGAACGTGCCTATACCCTATTTGACAACATGGCCCGAAGGATGGTGGATGCCCAGGCACCGGGACTTGCGGGAAGACTGAGAGCCATGGAGGCTATAGACTTCGACTCGGAAAGCTGGAAATCCGACCTGACGGAAAGCATGTCCAGGCTATACCTGCTCATGCAAAGCTACAGGAACATGGACGGCCTTGCCGAAGAATGGAAGGACGAGATACGCACGCAGATTGGATATCCGCAGTCCAAGGAAAACGTTCTTGCCGGAGAACCGGTAGCAGACAGTTGGCTCGTGCTTCACAAGCAGTCCCGTAAAGTCAACGATGTCAATACCGATATCTACTGGTTTTACGGAAAGGAAAGCGGGCTTTTCGCCAGATACCTGAGTTTTGCCGTTGCCGGTACCTTTTCCACCGAGAGCTGGATTCCGGGCAGTGTCTATAAAGGGGCGCTATGCTTTTACAACGGTACGGGTACATGCCGACGTGCATTGTTCCGGGAGTCCGTACTCGCGGAAGAAAACTTTGTGCCGGCGTGCAGCCCTGATCTGAAGCAGGCTACCGCAGTGTACCGCACGGCCATGCTGACGAATCCGTTTTCCGAGGATGTCCCCCTGCTTGTGGATGCCGTGAGGGTTGCCCGTAACGGAAAAAACTACACGATGCTGGACAACGCAGGCAATGCCGTCTGTGTGGCGATGCCCGAGGAAACCTACATCGACATCCTCGCCATTACCGGCGGCAATCTGTTCGCAGCGCTGATCCTTGTAAACGGGGATATATGGGAACTGAAATCCATTTGGTGCAACAAAAAATATCATACTTGGAGAGATGAACGTAACTGAACCTATCATACAGGCTGCACTGCTTGGAACAGCCAACCGTGAATGCGCTCCCGGAGCCTTTCCCGAATCCCTTCAGACACTGGTTGACGGGATCCGCGAAAAAGCCGAAGACACGGAAGCGTTCCTGTATATGACAGCCGCATCCGCCTTCGCCTACAGGCGTGCCGGATGGGAACCGGCCGGAGCGGAAGGCATTGTCCCCGTGGAAAGAGCCCCGGAAGAGGAACTGCCGTATTTCGACAAGGACCGGAGCCAACTCTTTTCCAGACTCCACGGTACACGCTATATGCTGGCCTACGCCTACCGTCTGGCACAGGGATCGGGAAAAATCATTTCACCCGAATACCTCCAGCCGCTTATCCGGCGTGCCTATGACCGCAACAACCCGTTGCGGTTTGAAGAACGAAGGCTGCTGAAAAATCTCGTCGGGAATAGAGGCTTATGGCTGACCAAGCAAATGGGCCTTGCCGGAGAGGAATGCGAAAAGATCGATTCCTGGGATACGGCCACCCACGGCGAGCGTAAGGAGATGCTTGCCAGATTCAGGCAGCAGGATCCTGCCGCAGCCCTCGAACTGCTGCGGAAAGACTGGAAAAGCGAACCGGCTAACCAGCGCAACGAACTGCTTGAATGTCTACGGATAAACATCTGCAAGGCCGATGAACCTTTCATACAGGGAGTGCTGGATTTGGACCGCAGTTCCGTTGTCAAGGAAACGGCACGGAAACTTCTGTGCATGATTCCCGATTCAGCCATGGTGACGCGCTGCTGCGAACTTCTGCGTGGACATATCAGGCACAACATGCTTACCGGATGGTCATACGACGAGATCGGATACACCCCGGAGATGAAGGCCATGGGGCTGTCCGAGGTAAGTTCCAACAAGAAAGAGAGCGATTCCGAATTCATTCTGAGGCAACTCGCCGAACGGGTGCCGTTGAGCTTCTGGTGCGAGGTATATGGCTGCGGAAAGGAAGAGGCAGCGAGAAAATTCGCCAAGCATCCTCCTTTCAGGAAGTTCATGGAGTTGGAAGACCCGATACTCAACTTCTCGGACGGGCTCTGGGCTTTCCACACCCTGAAGGAAGACCCTTCCTATTTGCGCAAGCCGGAACTCGTGGCACTACTTACTCCTTCACAACGGGAAGAAATAAGCTGGCCGGACTCGGTCCGGAATTTCGGTTATATCCCCGATTCATGGTACGGAAACATTGATGAAGTGTGGGGACCCAAATTCTCACGCAACGTCCTGACCCAGATATTGAAAGAGGAATACCTGTATTATGCCGCCTATCTGGCAGAACAGCTGGCCCTGCACATACCAGCCGAACTCAGAAGTCTGGTTGAAGCCAAAGCCAATGCTTCTGCACAGGCATCGCCGTCCATGAACGAATTCTGCTCAAAAATGCTTGAATTCATGGATTTGAAATCTGAAATAAACACTTTGTTCAACGAATAAAAACTGATACATATATGAGCACTTTACTGAGACAACATGCCGAGCAACAGTTCGCAGAAGAACTTCATGAACTGAAAAAGAACGAGACCAACCCGATTCCTGAAAACTGGGAGATGTCACCCCAATCCGTAGTCACCTACCTCATGGGTGGAACACTGAAGAACGGTTTCGAAGTTTCACCGAAATATATAGGCAACCGCCGACTGATGGAGATTGCTGTGGCCACCCTTGTCACCGACCGGGCGCTGCTTCTGTACGGCCTTCCCGGTACGGCCAAGAGCTGGGTCAGTGAGCACATGGCGGCAGCCATATCCGGCGATTCAACGCTGATAGTACAGGGAACCGCCGGAACGGGAGAAGAAGCCATCCGCTACGGCTGGAACTATGCCCGTCTTCTCGCCGAGGGGCCGAGTGAAGGAGCCTTGGTGCAGACTCCGATAATGAAGGCTATGCAGGAAGGCAAAACAGGACGTATTGAGGAGCTTACACGCATCGGATCGGACGTGCAGGATACGCTCATCACCATCCTTTCCGAAAAGGCCCTGCCCATTCCCGAACTGAACAAAGAGGTACAGGCCATCCGCGGATTCAACATCATAGCCACGGCCAACAACAGGGACAAGGGCGTGAACGACCTTTCGAGCGCACTGAAACGCCGTTTCAACACGGTCATCCTCCCATTGCCCGACACTCTTGAAGAAGAAGTTGACATTGTACGCCGCCGCGTGGAGAGTTTCGAGAAAGTGATGCAGCTGCCGGCAGAAAAACCGGCCCTTGATGAAATCCGCCGTGTTGTCACCATTTTCCGTGAACTGCGTCAGGGAGCCACCGGTGACGGCAAGACGAAGCTCAAGAGTCCGAGCGGCACACTGAGTACTGCAGAAGCTATATCCGTGGTGAACAACGGCCTTGCTATGGCCGGCTATTTCGGCGACGGACAGATACATGCCGAAGACCTCGTTTCTGGTATCCTCGGTGCCGTGGTGAAAGACCCGGTACAGGACAAAGTGGTTTGGCAGGAATACATGGAAACAGTAGTCAAAAACCGCGACGGCTGGAAAGACATCTATAGAGCTTCGAGAGACATGATTTGATTGATGTATTTAGGTATCGACTAATATGAAAGACATTCATCTATTAGGAATACGTCATCACGGACCTGGCTCCTGTCGGAACATCGTGGAGGAGTTGGAACGTATCCGTCCCGACCTTATCCTGCTTGAGGGACCGATGGAAGCGGAAGCCCTCATGCCGTTTATTGCCGACGGACAGATGGAACCGCCGGTAGCCCTGCTCGGCTATCAGCCCGATGCGCCGCAGAATGCCGTATTCTATCCGTTTGCCGACTTCTCGCCGGAATGGCAGGCTTTGCGCTATGCGCTCCGAGAGAATGTTGCTTTACGTTTCTTCGATCTCCCGCTTGCCCACTCCCTTGCCTTTGAAGCGGAAAGGAAGGATGGCAGCGAACCTGCAGAAACGGATGATGAAGCCGTTAAACACCCAGGTGACCCGTTTGACCTGCTGGCAGAAGCTGCCGGCTATCCCGACGGTGAATCGTGGTGGAACATGAACATAGAACAGCGCAGGGACGGCAACGGCATCTTCGAGGCCGTCAAAGAAGCTGTGACCGCACTCCGAGAAGCCCTCCCGGAACACACCTCCCGCAGGGACCTTGTCCGTGAAGCGTGGATGCGCCGCATGATACGGGCGGCACAGAAGGAACCTTTCGAACGCATCGCCGTCATCTGCGGGGCATGGCATGTCCCGGCACTGGAGAATATGCCAAAGGTGAAGGACGACAACGAACTGCTGAAAGGGCTCCCGAAGGTAAAGGCGGAATGCACATGGATTCCGTGGACGTATGACAGACTCACGTTCCGCAGCGGTTACGGGGCCGGCATAGACGCTCCGGGATGGTACCATTACCTGTGGCATCATCCGGAAGATGACGGCACCTGGTGGGTCAGCCGTATAGCGGCCCTTCTGAGGAAGAAGGACATGGACATTTCGGTGGCCCACGTCATTGAGACCGTTCGTCTGGCGCAGACGACAGCCGCGTTGCGGGGATTGCCTGCCCCGACGCTGGAAGAATACAACGAGGCGGTAACCACTGTTATGGGCTTCGGGGACGACATGCTGCTGCAACTCATCCGCGAATCGCTCATCGTGGGCAATCGGCTGGGCAAAGTGCCGGAAGCGGTACCCAAAGTCCCTCTCCTGATTGACGTGGAGCGGCTGCAGAAACGACTGCGCGTCCCCTTCACGGCAGAAATAAAGGAGATGACACTTGACCTGCGCAAGGAGACCGACCTGGATCGCAGCCTGTTCTTCCACCGCCTGGCCCTGCTTGACGTAGACTGGGCCAAACCTGAAAGCGCAAGCGGCAAGGGTACATTCAAGGAAAAATGGAGCCTTTACCACAGGCCAGAACAGATTGTCTGCATCATAGAACGGGCGGTCTGGGGCAATACGGTGGAGGAAGCCGTGCAGAAGTACGTCTCCGACCGCATGACCGGAATCACTAGAATTCCCGAACTGACGGGACTTCTTGACCGGGTCATTCCGGCCAACCTTCCGGAGCTTGTGGAGGCAATGACCATCCGTCTTGACCGTCTGTCGGCGGCATCCACAGACATTGTGGAGATGATGGAAGCAGTTCCCGACCTGGTGAACATCGTTCGTTACGGTGATGTCCGCAATCTGGATTTCAGCAAGGTGGGCAACATGCTCCGGGCTATGGTGGCACGTATCCTTGCAGGAGGTCTGCTCGTCTGCATCAACATCGACGAGGAGGCAGCCGGAGAACTTCTTGAACACCTGTCGGCTACCGATTACGCCGTCTCCACGCTTAATGACGAAGAGCTGAACGGCATGTGGTATGGGTTCGTACAGCAGATCCGCCATTCATCGGGAGCGCATCCGCTGCTCTCCGGATATGCGGCACGCATACTCTACGACAAGGGCAGGATATCGCGTGAAGAGATGCGTGACACCTTGAGCTTCTATTCATCGGTGGGCAATGCACCTTCCGACATGGCATACTGGTTTGAGGGATTTCTGCGTGCATCGGGTTCAGTACTGCTGCTGGACGACAACCTGTGGCAGCTCGTGAACGGCTGGCTCTGCAGCCTGAGCGACGCGAATTTCATAGAACTGCTGCCGGTGATCAGACGCACATTCAGCAATTTCACTACGGCCGAGCGACGCAAGCTCGGCGAGAAGGCCAAAGGATTCGAATTGAACGGAACCGATACCGGAACCGCCATCGGAGAACATCCCTGCAATGACGGGGATGCATCCAAGGTGATACCTCTGCTTAGCAGACTTCTGGGAATCGGATAAAATAAGGAACAGAACATGGAAACAGAATATTTGAAAAGATGGCGCATGGCTCTTGGCGGAAACGCTGCTGACGGGACGGGCGTAACGCTGACGGTGGAGGAACAGCGCCTTGACAGTTCGCTGGAAGCCGTCTATGACAGTGACCGCCGAGGCGGACTCGGCTCGTCGGCCCCGAAGGTAAGCCGCTGGCTAGGTGATATCCGGGAGTTTTTCCCGCAGACCGTTGTGCAGGTCATCCAAAGGGATGCCATCAAGCGTCTGCATATCGACTCGCTGCTTACCGAGAAGGAGATGCTGGCAACGGTTGTCCCTGACGTGCATCTGGTGGCTACACTGATGTCACTCGGCAGGGCCATTCCCGAAAAGAACAAGGACATGGCCCGTCAGGTTGTACGCAAGGTCGTGGATGACCTGCTGCGAAAACTCTCCTCCCCTACACAACAAGCTGTCACCGGTGCTTTGAACCATTCGGCGAGAAGGCGCAATCCCCGTTACAACGAGATAGACTGGAAGACGACCATCCTAAAGAACCTGAAGAACTACCAGCCGCAGTACAAGACCGTCATTCCGGAAGTCAGGATAGGCTACGGCAGAAAATGCAAGGCTCTGAAGGACATCATTCTCTGTCTCGACCAGAGCGGTTCGATGGGAACCTCTGTCGTCTATTCCGGCATCTTCGGTTCGGTACTGGCCTCCCTGCCGTCCGTGAGCACGCGTATGGTGGTGTTCGACACGTCGGTCGTTGACCTTACCGATGACCTGCAGGATCCGGTTGACTTGTTGTTCGGTGTCCAACTCGGCGGAGGAACCGACATAGCCAGAGCCCTGACTTACTGTCAGGGTGTGATCACACGGCCGCAGGACACCGTACTGGTACTAGTGACCGACCTCTATGAAGGCGGTGACGAGAAAGAGATGCGCAAGCGTTTCGCCTCTATCGTGGCCAGCGGTGTGCAGCTGATTGTGCTTCCGGCGCTGAACGATGACGGGGCGCCCTGCTACGACAAGCGCAATGCCGAGTATCTTGCCGGTCTGGGTGTTCCCACGTTTGCCTGTACGCCTGACAAATTCCCTGACCTGATGGCTGCGGCATTGAGCAAGCAGGATATAGGGATGTGGGCATCAAAGAATATCAAAGAGAGCCATTAAAGCATCCTCAAAACAATGTCTTGATTGATTTTACAACCAATAGTTTTAAATACTTAAGATATGGAATTTTTCGATTATTTTGCCCGTCTGTTCGGAATGGACCCTACACAGTTGCCCGTGTACCTGAGAATTATGACATTCATCGTTCCTGTTGTATTTGTCGTATTCTTTACCTGCTTGATTATAAGCAAAGTTCGAAAAGTCATTAAACTTGTCCGCCATGTGCGACAAGGAATCCGAGTAAAAGAAAACCCATCACTCAACGCTGATGAGGTGCGAAAGATTGCCGTCGGCGCATTATATGCCTACCAACAGGGAGGATATGTAGATGATATGGAACTGGATGTTGACGAATCTCGCCTTACCATCATTCTGTCAGAATGGTGGGGAATTGAAGACCGGAATGATGCCGTAAACACAGTGAATTATCTGAGTAATGCCCCATCGCAAAATATCCTTCCACTTGTCTTTGCTGCCTACAACGCTTCAAATAATGATGAAGCGATGCAGATAATTCGGGATGAAATTGCGAATGACCCTAATTTTGCAAATCTTCCCGATGGTATGGAACGGGCAAAAGGGTTGATTGAAAAGGCGCAAGAACAACTCTCCAACCTAAAATCACAATACGAGATTTTAGTCAACAATGGAATCATTGCATCCTCGAATGATATTGCACGCCTTGGAGTTGTGGCATGGGATGCAGGAAGACTTAACTTTGTAGCAAGAGCTGCTTTACAGAGAGGTTTTTTGACACAGGAAGAATGTCAGCAGTGTATTGACCATGCCTATGCCATGGCAAAATCCGCAGGGTTCAGTTCATGGAAAGAGTTTGCCAACAGCTATATGTTGGGACGCACCATGTGGAATGGAGATTGCAATATGGGTGGACTTGCCGAAGATATGCTCACAAAGCCCAATTCACCATGGGTACGTTTTCCATGGATAGCCTGATAAGTAAAGCATTTCTATTTCATTCCGTATTTTGGGTCACATAATAATATGAAATAGCGATAGCTTGTATTGAATTACCGATAAGAATGAATACGAAAGAACTTATTAGAAAATTGGAGCAAATGACAGAGCTATCGGAAAGTAGGAATGAGTTTTATAAGAAGCTAATACATTCCTTCCAGAATGATGCTGATCCACAAATCTATGATAAGATATATTCTAGGGTCTACCAAAAAATGAGAAAGCAGAAATATAAAGAGCAAGAATGCCGACGGCGATATTATTTCTTCGACTATCTGTTCTGGTTGGGAGAAATAACATGGGAAAATTATCACAAGGTCAATTTCAAACAGCCACGGGGGAGTGATATGCTGTGGGCCTGTATCACGTTTTTTATATTCATGCCGGCTCTGACCATAGCCGGTCATTTTCTGGATGACTTGGCATTCGAGGTGTTTGGAGTCATTCTTGTAATATTGTTTTCCGTTTCTGTCATCATGACAGACCGCTTGTTCGGCAAAATATACCCGCCTTCCCGGCGGAAAGCGGTCATGCAGCATTATGCGGGACGCAAGTTCAGTCCCTTCCGGCGTAACCTGTTCTTTTTCTCCCTCTATTTGCTGATTATTCCCGCAATGGTTTTATTAGGAACTGCTCTGAAATGGATAACCGAAATACTGAAATGACAAATAAAAGAAACATCCTTGGTCGATTTTTCCGCATGTTGGTGATGCTGCATAAAATCTCCTACGCGCATTTCACGGAATGGAACAATAAAAGGAAGCGAAAGGCATTTGCTGCCGGAATATACTTCCTGAGCATCCTCCCGGAATATGTCCTGCTGGCCGGCACATTTATGGCAGCAAGGGGACAAGACGGGTACGTGCATCTGGCAAACGTGCCACAGAAGATTGTCTTTTACGGTCTGTCGGGGCTGGCTATATTACTTATGGTTATTCCTCTTGGTTTTGGGGACGATAAGAAGATATGCAAGGAAGTCCGTCAGGAACTCCATGAACGTCCCCGTTACTGGAAACGGGCGTTAGCGGTCTATTGGGCGGTTATCGTAGCAATAGTGGTAATTGTGAACATGGCGTTTCCCACGGCCTCGGAGAATACAGTTCCTGTGGAGAAAGAGCAGGTCGAAGTACCACAAAGTTACAGGGATTATCTTTCACTGCATTTCATGATAGGAGCCCGTCAGGAAGTACCCAATGAAGCCTTGCAGCGTCAGATCGACCAAGACGAACGCACGACCCGATACGGGCAACCGGTCTATGCTATGCAGGTGCGGGCAACAAAGGGGGATATGGACGGAGGGTTCCGTGCAAGGTTGTTGAACCATGCCACCATTGATGAAATCAGGGACGGCATACGGAAGTTTGCCGAATGCACATGGGTCAAGGGATATACGTCTGACAGCATAAAGATACTGCTGACCGGGTGGTATGAAATGAATAACACCGGACTTTGCCCAGTGGACTCTCTGGAATGGACGGAGGATATGGAATTTAAATAATCACTAGAATACCAATTAAAAGAATGATGAAATCTATCACCATATTGTTGTTAGCGACGGTAACTGTCGTGAGTTGCGAGCCACCCATGCCTCCATCGGACGAAGAAATGATACATCACTTCGCCACGCACGAGGCAGCGTTTAACAAGGTGTACGAAATCATGGCAGAGAGTTCAGAAGGCAGTTTCCACTACCCGCCGCTTTCTCCGGAAGAGGTCATTATACTTGATTCAACAGAGCAAAGCGATACATCCCATGAAACGAATTACGAAGAAGACCTCCCGGTATATGGGCTGCTGAAGCCAGACCGAATACAGCTCGATTTCCTGTTGTCAGAGATTGGATGCAGTCTTGTCCTTGTTGACCGCAGGGAATGGGAAAAAGCGGATTCGGTATATGTGAGCCTCGTTATGCTGTACTATTCCCACGGCATCGTGGATGCGGGAACATCCAAGAGTTTCGTTTATGAT
>OGRS01000764.1_pt1 | contig 26122 bp, 24 predicted proteins | sample 1553561 | NCBI WGS metagenome assembly OGRS01 (sample SAMEA2580103, study PRJEB22360) | human gut metagenome | biome: human gut; feature: human-associated habitat; material: faeces | place: Denmark | collected 2008/2010
TAGCTATTTTAGTAAGAAATTTAGGAACTCCTCTAAAATTATACTCACTTACATCTTCTCCTCTTTGAATAAGTTTAATAATAAGCTTATTATATTCTTCATCAGTTGTTTTACTTTTAAAACTACTTGAAATCTCTATTATCTTACTAGAATAAATATCAGCATATTCTTGCTTCATTCTTATTCCATCTTCTGTAAGTGAGAGAATCTTAACTACTTTATCAGGATTTTCTTTATAGAACTCTAGTTCTTTTTTATTTTGTTCTATACCATATCCTGTAAGAGCTATTTTATGAAAAAAATCTTCTTCCTTTTGTTTTACCAGTATCCGTTCTTGATGAAACAGTACAAACTCTACTTTCCCAATATCAAATCCAAGTAAATTTAAGATAAAAATCGCCGAATTGCTATTAAAAGGAATATGAATTTCTTTATTTTCAGCAATACTATTAAAGTGCTTTATAAATTCAATAACTCCCTTGATAAACCATTCTGGTATTGATTTGTTTTCACTTATAAGATTATAGAAAAAAATACTTTCCATTAATCTTATGACAGCAGAGAAATTTCTATCATCTCTTCCTTCTAGTCCAGCCAATCCATATTTTTCCAACTCCAACTCAATCTTCATTCCTTGAAAAGAAGAAAAAATTTCTTCAAGACTTATTATTGGGATAACCAATTGGTCTTTAGCTACATATTTAATTTTACCTAACGTAGATTTATAGTGGGGCAGTATCATAAAAAATCTCATATAGATAGCCTCATCATTTTGGAATTCTAAAGGTAAATTAGATACCAAATCATTTCTTTTTATATCTTTTAAATTTTTAAAAGTAGAATAATTATTTAAAATAAAAGTAACATTAGTTTTTGTAGGAGTCTCTTCTTTATCCTTTTTTTTAAATGATTTGCTACCCCAAACTTCCTTAAAAAATCCAAGTATCCCTGAAAATTTTCCATTCTCTATATTTCCAACTTCTTCTATAAAAATACCTCTTTTTTCAAAAGGAGTCTTATTTGAATTATTCCCATTTTTCTCTCCTCTTAGATTAGGTATAGTAGGACATTCTGAAAAACGTTCAATATCTTTTGTAAAAATAAGATCCTTTAAACCTGATTTACCAGTACTTTTTTCTCCAAGTAAAATTGAATAAACATTCTCTCCAAAAAAACCACATAGTTTAAATAAATTTGTTACAATACAATAAACAGTATTGTCCACTGAATAACCGATTGAGCCTAATAAAATCTTTAGAAACATATAAAATGATTCTTCCGTTAAAAGATTTGAATAATCATCTTTTGAAAAATCAGGAGCATTTTCCTGTAAGTTTCTTAATGTTTCTTCTCCTTGATATGACTTTTCCATTTTTATTAATTTTGTGTCTTTTTCCATAAATTTATACCTCCGTTTTATATATAGTTAATATGTTAGTAGTTGATGTCCTTCAAAATATAAGGGTTCTCCCTTATATTTATAAATATTTCCTTTATACAGAAACTGTTCTAAATCAATTTCTACATTTCTATTTAAAAGAGCATACTCTTCTATATCTAAAATGATATATTTATCACTTGATTCTATATAAAAGATACTATCCAAAGAGAAATTTTTAATATAGACCTTTTCAACAATTCCTTTAATATCTTGATATAGTTTTTGTATGTCCTTTGGGATAAGTACATCTTTCTTTACACACTTTGGTATTTCCAAAATAATAGGTTTATAAATCGATTCTAATCTTTTTGATTCCATATGAACCCAATCTTTAAATCCTGTTACTTCCTCAGGAATCCATAAACAATACATCTCTTTAGTTGCTATAGTTTCAAAGCCATCGTCTTTGTAATGACCTTGTATAAAATCTAATCCTTCTATTCCAACAGTACTAATAGCTAATAAAAAGTCACTTTTTTCTCCTTCTACTTTTATCAAATCTTTATTGATTACCCTAAAGGGTATTCTTTCTATTTTCAACTTTGATTTTAATTTTTCTAAAGATTCCTTTTTTAAATAAAAACCTCTCTTATTTTCTTCTTTTAAAAATTCTTCAGGGAGCTCTAATCTTCTACTTTTAATTCTTTCACACTCCTTTTCACTTACCATTTTTAGTTCTGGAGCATATTCTCCTATTTTTCTAAGTCCTTCCTCTAAATTTTTTTCCATTTTCTTCCTCCTCTTCACTCAACTTAATAAGTCATTTAAAATTTAACTACATTTATCAAGAATTTATTCTTTTATAACTACACTCATAATCTTCCTTAAAGATACAATCTGTTTTTTAGATACTTCGTATTTAGTAAATACATTCGATCTGTCTTATTTATAAAATTTTACCTTTATAAAAACTATAGATTTTGTTATAATAGATTTGATAAATGATAGTTTTTCTTTCCTATAATCAAAGTATACGATATTTTTTTCTTTTCTTCATAAACATATTTTTTTTATTACAAAAAGGAGATAAATTCAATGAAACGTATTTTTTTTAGTATTGAAAACAGATGCTTTGAAGAAATAAAGCAAAAAATTAATAGTATGATATTAACAAAATTTATAACACAAAAAACGTATTTTGGACCGAAAATATTTATTAAAGAAATAGGAGTTTCAAACTCTGATTTAAAAAAAATAGATATTGAAAGATTATTATCTGAGATGTATTTAAAGATATATGATTATAATTTTATAAAATTGCAAACAGAAGAATACACTTCTATATCAAGAGATAGTTTTAATAAATTTTTTTCAAAATGTGAAAGTGAATTGGTGTCAGGAATACAAAGTGAAAAGATAGAAAATATAGATGAAAGATATTATAAAATAATGAATCCTTTTACGATGAGAATGGAAGGTAGTATTGAAAATTGTAAAAATTCTACTGAAAAAGATGAAACTGATATTAATTTAAAAAAATGGAAAACCTTAAATCAATTAACAGATGAAGAAATAAAAGAAATTTTTGGTAAAACAAAAGAAGAATTAAAAATAGAAGATGAGCAAAGAAGACTTAACGATATGAAAAAAGAAGAAGAAAAAGAAATAAAAAAAATAATTCTAAAATCATTATATTATTTACAAATAATGTATTTAAACTTAGAAGAATTTAAAGAATTAATTAAAATATATAATGAATATATTGAGAAAATTATTAAAATAGAAAAAGATTATAATGAATTTTCATTAGTTAGATATATAATTCATTCTATTTGTATGTTAGAAAAAATATATATGACTAATTTAAGATTAAAAGAAGAAGAAAAAAAGTTTAAAGTTTTTAAAATTCTTAGTAGAAAAGAATTAAAAAGTAATATTGACTACAAACTATTAGAAGAAGAATTAATAAAATGTTTATTAATTAAATCAAATGATGGAAAGTATTGTTTTGAAGTAATATCACCAAGTTTTTATTTAACCACTCCACTTAGAATGAGTTGTCTTTCGTATGTTAATCTCATAACTACTATGGATTCTTTAATAAAAAAAGAAAAAAAATTAGAGAAAACGTTAAAAGATTCTTTTACAGATCAAAAAGAATATCCTAAATTTTTAACTGGTGCTAAAATTTTAACTAAATCATCGCTAGATAAATTTTTAAAAGCTTATTCTGAAAATGTTGAATATAATATGAGCATTTCTACTTTGTATTCTCTATACTTCAATTATATGGAAAAAACTAGAATATCCCAAAATTATTCAGACGTAGAAAATGAGTTTTACGAAAGAATAAATTTAGAAGAACTGACATTGAAAGAAAAAATATTAAAAACTAAGATTTTATATAATTTTATGTCTGATAAAATAGAAGTTATTTTAACAAATAATGAAAAAGATTTTGAACTAAATAGTGGAAGTAACTATGTTATATATTTAAAAAGAGAGAATATAATAAAAAATACTCAAAACATATCTCTATCTCTTTTTGAAAACGAAGATAAAGAAATTAATTATATGAAAAAAAATTATATTTCTTCTTCTAGATCAATATCAGAAAATCCAAAATTTAGAGGAAATGACAATTATTATTTAGTAAAATTTTTGAATATGAAAAATATAAACAATGAAAAATTTTATATTTTTGAGATAAATGTTGTTTTAGAAAATTACTCAGCTGATACAATGAAAACAAATACATACGGAACTGAGATTATTACTTTTATGTTAAAAGAAGATGATTTTGAAATGACAGGAAAGGTTGCTCAAATTAATTATGAGGTTTTATTACGTTAAAAAATAATTAATTATATATTATAAGTTGAATCTATAAACTTTACATATAAAAAAACTTGAACCCAGTTTACAGAAATGTAGACTGGGTTTTTATATTACCAAAAAACAGGAGGAGATAAGTATGGGAATGATAGGTGGAATTTTAATTATTATTGGTTCAACAATTAAGGCTATTGACGAATTAACAAATAACAAATAGGAGATGATAAGAATGGAAGGATTAAAACTTTATGAGATTAAACAAGGAATGATTGATACATTAGACATATTTTTAGAAAGTGATGGCAGTGATTTAGACCAAGAGAATTATGCAGAAGTTATGATGTTTTTAAGAGATGAGCTAAAGAGTAAAAGCTCATCTCTTTTAAAATACATTCAAGACTTGAAAGCTCAAAGTAAGATGGCTAAAGAGGAAGCAGATAGACTTAAAAAAGTTAGTGAGGTAAAAGCTAATAAAATAGAAAGACTTAAAAACTACCTTATAAATACTCTACAAGTTCTTGAAGTGAAAAAGATAGAAACAGACTTAGGAAGTTATGGCATAAGAAAAAACCCTCTTAAGGTAGATGTGTATGATGAAACAGCTCTCCCTGAAGAGTTTATCAGAGTGATAGAAGAAAGAAAGCCTGATAAGGAAAAGATAAAAGAATACATAAAAGCTAATGGAGAACTTAAAGGAGTGAGAATGGTAGAAAGCTATTCACTACAAATAAAATGATAGAAATAATAAAAGAGCTTAAAGAACTGACTAATGGATATGAAAGTGATTTTAATGGAAAAGTAATTTCAAAAGGAGTGATGATAAATGATGGATGAAAAAATGACAATTTTAAAAAATAGAATAGATGAGAAAATAGAGGATTTCTTACAGAACTCAGAAGAGCTTAAAAGATTTATAGCTTTTAGAAAAAATAATTTCTATGATTATAGCATAAGAAATACAATCCTTATCTATAAACAAAATCCTAATGCAACACTTGTGGCAGGTATAAGAAAATGGAATGAACTTGGATATAAAGTAAAGAAAGGAAGTAAAGCTATATCAATCCTAGTTCCTCTTATTAGAAGAGTGATAAAAGATGAAAGAGAAAACGAGGAAGTTTATGGATATAGACCTGTAAATGTATTTGATAAATCTCAAGTGGAAGCAACAGAAAAAGCAGTTGAAATACCAAGTATAGATGTGGAGATGAAAACATCTGATAAATTTGAGTATACACCAATGAAACTTTATAGAGCTGTTAAAAAATGTATAGAGCAATATGCACCAATAGAATTAAAAAAGACTTTCTTTGATGAAGGAATTGCAGGTCAAACAGATGGAAAAACTATCTATATAAAAAAATCAAGTAATAGAATAGACATGTCAGCTACAATAATACACGAATTTATCCATTATAATTGCCACTTTGATGAAAAGGAAAAGCTATCAAAAAGTAAAGCTGAGATTGAAGCAGAATTAGGAGCATTGATATTTGGAACTCATTTTAATTTAGATGTATCAGGAACATATAAATACCTTTCATCATACAGAAGAGGAGTGGATATTGAAAAATCCTTTGAGAAAGTTCTAGGAATAATGGAGAAAATTATTTATGGGAATGAAGAAAAAAGAGGAATCCAAGAAATAATTTTAGGATTATAACAAGGAAAATAGGAATCCTTAGGAAATTCAAAGAATTTTATAACTCTTTATAAAATAAGGAGTTCCTATTTCCCTAACAAATTAGAAACATATAGTTTTGGCAAAAAATAGAGGGAATAGCATTGAAAACTAAAAAAATGATTAGATGGAAATTATAAAATAAACGGAGGAATGAAAAATGTCAGAGATATTAGTAAGTAAAGGAATAAGAGAAGAGTTAGATTTAAGAAATTTGGTCGTCATAGCAGAAACAATTAGAGCTTACGAAGAAGAAGAGAACTTTGATGAGTTTCAAATATTCGATATAAAGGATAACTCTATTATCAATAAGCAAGAAATTCCTGAAAGAGAAAAGAAAATAAATCTAAGCTATACTAACAATAAAAGTGAAATTGTATGGGCTATCAAAGGCATAGACCCAATTGTCGGAGAACATTGGACTATACTATATCCTAGAGAATATTAAAAAGGGGGGTAACTTTATGAATAATTTATTAGAAAAACTAAGAGAACATTTTGACGAGAATGATTTAGAATTTAGAGTTGGAGCAACAAATACAGATAAGACTATGGGACTAGCTTTAGCTTATGTCCAAGCAAGAGCTATACAAAATAGACTTGATGAAGTAGTAGGTATTGAAAACTGGAAAGTATCATACAAAGAAATACAAGGTGGTTTCTTATGTACCCTGTCAATTAGAATTAATAATGAATGGATTTCTAAAGAAGATGGTGCAAGTATTACTGACTATGAATCAGTAAAAGGTGGAATATCAAATGCTTTTAAAAGAGTTGCAAGCAGTGGATTTGGTATTGGAAGATACTTATATAATGCTAGAAACTGTTGGTATGCTATCAAACCTCAAGGAAAAGGATTTGTATTTGCTGAAACACCAAAACTACAACTGAATAAAGATGCTCCAAAGGATAATAAAAAGGAAGATATTATTGAAATTCCTAAGAATGATGTCCAAGATATTGTAGTCAATTTTGGAAAGTATAAAGGTCATACACTAAAGGATATTTATAAGAATGACATAAACTATATTAAATACCTTAGAGATAAATCTAATGATATTGATATTGTAAAAAGTTGTGAAAAATTACTAGCAAGTTAGGAGAAGAGATGAATAAGAATTTTGAAAGAATAAAAAAAGAGTATGAGGACTTCCGAAAGGAAGTTCTTCTACTATCTAAAGAGGAGATATTTGAAGAGGTATTTACAATCCACTTCTATAAGACTATATATGAGTATTTGGAATTTAAGGAAGATAAAATATCAGATAAAATGAGTTTAGCAGAACTATTTGAATTTTATAAAAAGAGCGAATATCTGCATTACAACACTTATGATGATATAGATATTTTAATAAATGAATATAAGGAATTGAGTAGAGTTAAATAGAAAAAAAAGAACTTATACTATAAGGTATAAGTTCTTTTTTATACCCTGTATTAATTTTATAAACCATTAATTATAAAGATGATATTCATTAAATATAGAACTAAATATTAATTAAAAAGTTCTATATATATAACTTTAAATCAAGAAATTATCTGTATTTAAAAAGAATGAAATTAGTGTTATAATAGAGATAATAAGCTAAATAACGAAAGGTGGTGTTAAAATTGAAACAGAAAGTAAAAGCTTCTGTTCCTGAATATCTAATAGAAATTTTAGAAGCTGACCTAAACCATTTTTCACTTCCTAAAGAAAGACTTTGCAATGAGATTTTACTTAAGTTTTCTTTAAAATTTAGGTCTAATTATAATCAAGAAATGATTTTTGAAAATAAAGATATTATTCAATTTACTTTGAATAAAGATAATAGAAAATATTATGAAGAGCTTTGTCAACAGATGGAAAAATTAAATGAATCAGAAATTATAAGGGAAATATTTTTATCTTACGCTGTTCTACCACCATTTCTTAGAGAAACACATCTCTTTAGAGAAAAGATTGTATTTTTAAATACTGCTCAAAAGGAATATAGAGCTTTAAAAGTACATACACCAAATGGTTTGGTAGAAAGTAGAGTAGAAAAAATCTTTAGGGATAAAGAAACAGGATACTTAAAAGTTCTTTTGAATAATGATGAATATTATATAAGTCAGATAAGAGTTATAAGTTAAGGAATACTTGCTTTGCTTGTATTCTTTAGCTTAAATTTTAGAAATAAAATATTAAAAATAAATTTATAAAAAATCTAATGAAAGAGAGGAGAGAATATGCTAATAAGAGATGTCAATGGACAAGTAGAAAAAGCTATCAATGAAATTGAAATGAGATACAGTAAAGGAGTGAAATTTACTATATTTGATTTATTAGCAACTCAATCTTGTGAAGGAGCAAATAATTTTAGTTTGTATAAAAACTCTTTACAAGCTAAGTTAAGTCCAAGAAGAGTTGCACAACTTCATTCTACTAGAAATGGTATAAATATCTATATCAAATTATAAAAATGGAGGAAAGATAGATAACTAAAATCTATTAATGTGTTTATGAAAGGAAATATAAAAATAATAAAATCTAGTTTTGATTTTTCATCATTAATATTAATTATAATAAATATTATATTAAATTCAATATCTTTATTTATAGTATTACTTATACCTGCATCTTATGTTACAACTAATGGATATTTGGTTATTTTAATTTCTTTAGGAGTACCTATATTTTTAACGTTGATGGGATTATCTTCTGGATTTCAAAATTTAATTGCTAAAATCATTATAATTAATCAAAGAGGAATGTATCGTGAAGAAAAAGAACTTTTATATCCATTAATAAAAGAGGTAATAAACAAAATTAATAATAATTATGACTTAAAATTAGATATTGCTGATTTCAACTTCAAGGTATTTAATGATGAATCAATAAATGCTTTTGCACTTGGAAGTAAAAATTTATATGTATCAGAGGGATTTTTATATAATAATTTATTAACAGTTGGAGAAAGAGAAGCTATTTTAGCACATGAATTTGGGCATCTTATAAAAAAAGACAGTGTATTTATGTCCTCTATTCTTAGTTGTAACTTTGTAATAAGAATTTTAGGCTATGCTTGTACTTTAATGATAGCATTAAATAAAAAACTAAAAATGAGGACAAAAGGAAGTGGGGGAGTTGGAGTTTTACTTGTAATGGCTTTTTATATAATTTTTGTAAAAATATTATCTGATGGTATTTTTAAATTAATATTAATGCTTAAAAGTCAGAAAACAGAATATAGATGTGATGCTTTTTCAGCAAGTTTGGGTTATGGAGAAAATTTAAGAAATTTTTTGAAAAAAATAGAAAAAACTGAAATAACATCAAGCATCAATTTTATAAAACAATTATATTCAACGCATCCTAAAATATCAGATAGAATTTTAGCTCTAGAAAATTATAATAATTATTTTTAAATAAGGAGAGAGAAAAATGACAATAAACGAAGCATATAAAATTTTAGAAATTAGTGAAAATTCTTCAGAGGAAGAAATAAAATTAGCTTATAAAAAATTAGCTAAAAAATATCATCCTGATTTTTATCAAAATAATCCATTAGCTGATTTAGCAGAAGAGAAATTAAAAGAAGTAAATGAAGCTTATAAAATAATTAAAGAATTTGTTAAAATTGATGAAACTATCAAAAAGAATTATGAAAATAATAGTAGTAATAAAGAAATAGTTGTCAAGAAATTTCAAATTTTAGGATATGAAATTTCTTTTAATAGAAATCTAAATGAATATGCAAAATTTAGAAAAATACAACATCATTTTTATAAATATGTAGATATAGATTATATGAATCAATATCTAAAATATAAAAATATAGAAGAATTTTTAAAAAATTCAGATAATGAAGTATACTCATTGTTTTATAGAGTCTTTGATAGCTTAGTCGATATAGCAATAGAAAATGGGTATAACATCTTAAGTGTAAATCAGTTAATGAATAATTTTTATGGTCAAGTTTCTTCAGATTATAAAAATTGTATTAATTATTTAAAAGAAATGTGTTGTGAGTTAGAGGAAAATAGAGAGATAAAGAAATCTCAAGAAAAATTTAAAGATTATATTTATGGAAGAAGTGATGTATTTAGTGCGACAATTAGAAAAACAAAGGATATTTATAGGCAATATAATGATAATGTTACAAAAAATAGTATTTATTCTTCAAAAGAGTTACAAGAAATACTAAAATGTAGTTTAAAAGCAGGTATAATAAATTGTATTAATATAGTTACTCAAACATTAGGAATTTTTGATAAATTAAATTTTTATGAAGCATTTTGTGAATCTACTTTAGATAATTTAGATAAATATTCTTTAGAAAAAAAAGCAGAGAAATTGGCTCAATGTTTACAAATTAATCCCTTTAACGAAGAAATATATAAAAAAATATTGTTAATATATGGAGATGAAAATAAATTACTAGAAAAGATAGCTATATATTTTGGTTTTAACAGTTTAGAATTAAAAAAATCTGTGGCAAATGAAATAATAGAAAATGAAAATATTACAACTGCTCTTCAAATAAAAAATAATAAAAATAGAATAATTTCTCAAATAAAGAATTTAGGAATAGATACTTTGGAATATGAAAAATATCTAAATAATTTAGAAAAAAAATTAGAAGTAAATGAGTATTCTGAAAATGAATTGGAGAAGTTGTCAAAAGAAAGAAATAAATCTGAATATAAATTTTTTTTAAGAACAGCAGTAATATCTATTATATTGTTAATTATTACCTATATTTTTAGAGGTCCTTTTGAAAATAAAATATTCGGATTTATTATCATTGGATTTATAGGTTTTATGATAAGTTTGATAATATTTAATTTTAATTCTGAAGGTAAAAAAATGCGTGAAATTACAGCAAAAACAGACGTGTTAAAAAATACCATAAAAGCTGATAAAGAAGAATCTCAAATAACTGAAGGAATCGAAAAAATAGAATTAGAAATGGAAATTAAAACAATAGAACAAGAAATAAAAGTGAAGACATCAATTTGTATATTATTATCATCTATTGTAGGGTCAGTTATCATAACTGTTCCATTTGTCTATATATGTGATACATACCTTATAGGAACAAGATTTTATCAAATAATTTCAGACTATGGATATATTATTCCTATTGGAAGTTTTTTTATTAGTGGCATTCCAGGATATTGTATCATTTATAAGAAATTTTTTGGAGATTTGGATATCAAGTATGATGAACTTAATAAAAAATTAGAAAATATTGTAGATAATAATAAAAATTAAAAATAACATATAGTAAATTTATAGAGATTTTTTCTAAGATTTAATATTAAAATAAAAGCTAATTATAAAAATGAATCAGAGGGAGAGAAAAATGACAATAAGTGAAGCATATAAAATTTTAGAAATTAGTGAAAATTCTTCAGAGGAAGAAATAAAATTAGCTTATAAAAAATTAGCTAAAAAATATCATCCTGATTTTTATCAAAATAATCCATTAGCTGATTTAGCAGAAGAGAAATTAAAAGAAGTTAATGAGGCTTACACCGTCCTTACTAAAAATAAAGCTTCAAATAACCAAACTAAAACAGGAAAATATTACTATACTAATGAGACCAAAGTGCAAAAGATAGTTTTATACTGGCAAGGATATAGTTGGGAGTTAAAGAATGGAATTACTGAATATAATATTTTTAGAAAAAGAATAGAGGCTTCTTTAGAGCATCGTTTAATTATGTATGAATCAAGATATAAAGCATATAATTCTTTAGATGAGTTTGTTTCAAGAGATAAAAGACTTTTCATAGGAGATATAGAAAGAGTATTTTCTTCGTTAGTAGATATTTGTATAGAAAATGATTATGATATGTTAAGTGCTAAAATGTTAACTAATAATTATTTTACTGAAGTTGCAGAAGAATATTTAAACTATTATAATGAATGTCTGAACTTTTCAAATAATATAGATATTAATAGAAATTATGAGAAAGAATGGAAAAAAACAAAAGATTATTATAGAGGAAAAACTTCTCTCTTTGATAAAGCTGTCCGTGGAGTATCAAATATGTATGATGAGATGGGAGATAATCAAAAGAAAGAAGAGCTTTATTCTAATCCTGAAACATTAAGACTTTTTAAAGAAGCATATAGGAATGCTATGTTGAAATGTATGGATATTATCCTTGAAATATTAAAAATAAATTATAGACCAAATGAAATTGTAGCAGATTCGATATTAGAAAATATAAATAGATATCCAAAAGAAAAAAAGAAAGAAAAATTACTACAAGCATTAATATATAATCCATACAATTATAAAATTTATTCTGAAATACTTAGTAATTTTGGAGATGTAGGTAATGAATTATCAAGAATAGCAGTGTATTTTGGTCAAAATATAGAGAATCTAAAAAAAGATAAAATAGATGAATATATAAAGGAATTTAATGATTTAAAAGAAAAAGATGTATATTCAGCTATTGAAAACTTTAAAAATAAAATGTATTTATTAGGAAAAAATCCTGAAGGCTATATCAATTTACAAGAAGAAATAAAAAAAGAAAAAGAACAAAAAATAAATACTTATATAATAGAATTTAAAAATTCAGTTATAGATAATGAAGAACTAGCAATAAAAATATTAAAAGAAAAAGCGAAAGAATTGGAGTTAGATTTAGAAAAATATATTAATTTAAGAGAAGTTATTACTTATGAAAAGAATAAAAAAGCTGAAGAATATGTATCTATTTTTAAGAATGAAGTAAAAAGAGATAAAGATAAGGCAGAACTAGAATTAAAAGAAAGAATAAATAAATTAGGTTTAAAACTAGAGAATTTCATAGACCTCGATAAAGAATATCAAAATTTAGAAAGAGCTAAAAAAAATAAAAAATATACTTTAATTATTCTTATTTTAATAATATTTGGATTTTTAATATATGATAAATCTTTTAAAAATAAGTCTTTAATAAATATAGATCCTATACCAAGAGTTACTAATGAAAAAGTATTAAATTTATCAAAAACTGAATATTTAGATAGTAAAAATAACTTAGATTTAAAAAAGATTGCTGGTAATGATTATATTTCATATATGACTTTCGACCCTAATGATAAAAAGGATACATATGCAAAAATATATGGAAAAGAAGTTGCTTATTTTGCATCTTTTGTCGAAAACTTTAAAAAATTAACAGGTGATGATGTTTCATATGCATATCATTATGTCTTATCTTGTTCAAGAGATGGAAAATTAGAAATTAAAGTCTACACTGATATATTTTTAGCTTTTACTATTCCAAATTTAGAAAAACCTCAAGAAATGTTTGAAGTTGTTGCTATTAATGAAGATGAAAGTGAATATGTTCCTGTTGATTTAAATAATCTTTCTCCTGAAAGTAAAAAACACATAAAAGTAATAAAAAAAGCTTTAAAAAAATTTAAGGAAGTTTCAAAAAATACATCTTTTAATTTAGGATTATAATATAATTAAAAAAGGAAAATTTATTATTGCTTTTTTAAAATTTTAATTGATTAGAAATAGAGATAGGAAAGAGGATTATATGAAGAAAAGTTTAAAAATATTATTAACTACATCATTTTTAATATTAATGGCGTTATTTACTGGGTGTAAAACTCAAGAAAAGGAACTAAGGGAAAATATAAATAGGGTAATACTTCAGTATAATGAAGAAGCAAAAAGGAAAGGAAATGCTACATTTGAAGAAATAACTAAGCAACTATCAGTGGCTCTTGGTTATGTTCAACTTAAATATGATAAGGAAAATATTACTAATTCAGATATAAAATCGTTAGAATATATGTTAGAAAATAATTATAGCAATATTAAAGAAGTGCCATATTCAATTAGATATATGTTATTTCAAAATTTTACTAATAGAGGAAAAGACATATGTATTCCAGCTAATATAAAATTTATAATGGAAGATGAAAATATACCATATCCTTATTATATATTAGAAGATAAAGATAAAAAGATATTAATTAAAAATAAATCTGAACATAAGATTATAACAGAAAATGGTAAAAATATAACTTTATCTAAATCTAGCTATGCTACTGTTGTGTATGAGGGACTATTTGTTAATTTAGAAGTTCCAATTATCATTAAAGAAGATTTGGTTAATAAAATAACTAGCTATCGGATTGACAAAACTGCTATCAAAATATCATTTCCTGAAGGTCCTTTTTACGGAGAAGAAACCACAACTCTTAATAATGGATTTGGTAAAATACTATTAATATCTGGTAGTAGTTTATGTAAAAATGTAGATATTTTTCCATCAAATGCTAACAACAGTAAAAATCCAATGTCCATTAATGATATGAAATTATTCTTTGGAATTGGAAAAAAAGGAAAAGACTTATTTTATAAATAATTTTTTTAATTTTGTTTGGTATATATAATAAAGAATGATATAAAATTAAATCTAAAATAAAAACTTTAAACATTATACATAGTAAATTTACTTTAAGAAAAACTATTAATAGATTTTAGGGAGGTAAAATGTTAAAAAAATTATATGAAACTTTAATTCAAATAATAGCTATTATCATTATTTTAGTTGTAACTGTAGTTGGATTTAAAATTTCTTGGTGGTTTTTAAAATTAGCTTATAGTAAATTTATAGAAGCTTTTTCTATGATTTAACATACCAAGGTATAAAAAGTAATTAAAAGTTACAAATAAATAAAATTAGTATAAAGGAGATGGTAGTATGAAAAAAGTTATAGCGATGTTTATTTTGTGTTTGTCTTTTATGTTAGGTGGTTGTAAACCTAATGATGAGGAAATGATAAATACTATGCTTAATATTGAACTTGTAGAAGGAAAAGAAATTGTATTACAAAGAATTGATACTATGGCACATATGGCTTTATTTATGCAAGATAAAAATGATGTTATTCTTGATGAGTATGTATCTCCATACATTTCAATGGATGAGTTTTTTACATTACTTGATAATTTGGCTCAATATAAGGTAGAAATGGATGAAGAAACTCATAATTATTTTGTTAGAGTTTTAGATTTAAGAGGCTTGTCAGAAACATCTTATTTTGAACCATTTGGAATAATGGGATCAATGTATACAAAAACTGAATTAGTAGATACAAAAGGGAAATTGGGAACAGTTTTAAGAATTACTTATGATTCTCCTGATGAATATTTAACTATGGATATTCCTTACGAGATATTAAAAGTTAATAAAGAAGATATGATATATATCTATCCAGGTCAAGCTGAAATAACAACAGGAAGAGGAAGAGCAGGAAAAACTATAAGTATGGAAGATTCACAACAACAAGTATTTTATTTATTTGTAAATGCTTTAGAACAAATTTATCATTATGAATATATGTTAGGAGAAATAGCGGCAAATCCAGCTTAAAAATAGAAATCCAATTTTCTAATAAGATAAAATCTGTTCCTAATATTTATGAATAGATGAGTAAGTTTTAGAATATGTAATAAAATATAAGGATAAAATAGAGTATGTTATTATATAATGTACTCTATTTTTTTATTCATTATATATAGTCGTCTTATGTATTAACTCTATAATGACTAGTCTAATCACTTCTTAATAAAAAATAATTTTAATTATAACAATCCAGTGTACAGATATAAATTATTATACAAGGAGGTATTCTTATGAAGAAGAAACTATCTTATAGAAAGGCTAGAAAAGGAGTTGCAGAGCAATATAGTGTGTCAATCAATCAGGAAATGATAAGAAGTTTAGGTATAACTTCAACTGATAGAGAAGTAGACCTTTTCTATGACAGAGCATTAAAAAGAATAGTTATAAAGAAATCTGAAACTACTGTTAAATCAGAGTAGTTTTAATGACATACACAACTATAGTTATTATCAAATATTTTATAATAGAGTATATATTGTATACGTATAATAATATTAATACTATCAGTTGTGTTTTTTATAATGTGTTTTTTATTACTAACAATGTATGTGTATAAGATTGATAATTATTTTGTTAATGTTTATGTATACCCCTATTAGCTTGGGGGATATCCTAATATACACTATGCTTAGTTATAGGGGTAACTTATTAAATCTTGGTTAAATCAGTTAAAAAATAGAAATATTTCTATTTTAAACTGATTTTTTTTATTTTTTACATAGTGAGCATCCATCTGAACCGAAGCGAAGTGGAGGAGAAGTAATGGATGCTCACTGAAATTATATAGCTATTTTAATGAATAATGGAGGTAATAGTAATGGATACTATAGAAGTTAGCTTAACAGTAAATGGTAATTTAGGAATGGATTTATTACAAGGACTTATGGGAGATATAAAATCTTTAAAAAGTCCTTACGGATTTACATTTTGTGATGTATTAGAGTTTTCAAAGACAGGAAATCTAATTATAAAAATATCTTATCCAAGATATTTCTTTGGGAATAATGCTTTTCTTATAAACAGGAGAAGTCAATGTTTTGAAGTACAAAGATATTTTTCAGAAAGAGTTATGGAAAATGAGTTGTGGAGACAGAATATAGGAGAACTTAAGTTACTAAGAGTAGATATTCCATTTACTTATTATATGAATAATACTGAGGAATTTACAAGTTATGAAAATGTCTATCATATTATGGGAATTGTATATAATGAACTAAAGGCAGGGGCAAGACCAAAAGCTTTTATAGATATGATAGATAATAGTATGGAAACTGTAATCTATTCTGATAATGGAAAATCAGATAAATCTTCAAATAATAAACTAATGTTATATAATCAATATATAAATCTGAGCAACAAATTAGATGAAGAGGTATTTGAAGAAACATTAGATACATATAAAGATTTACCTTATCGAATAAGAATGGAAGTTTCTAAGAGAATTAGATTAAGACGTAGTTTTAATAGTCAAGGATTTGCTAATCTTGATATACTAGGTCATTATTTTGAAGATTATAAAAATTATATCTTAAATTATGCTCTAAACATAAAGAAAATAGATGAGCTTTATAATATATGGTCAACTAATTTAGCTAAAATGTTGAGTGAAAAAAGAGCTTTAGGAAACTTCAACTATGAAGTCTTTATATTACAAAATTTTGACTCTATATATGATTATGAAATTTTGAGAAGAGCTTTGAAAATAAATATCGAAAATCAAAGTACAAGAGAAAATGCAGTAACTAAAGTCAGAAGAATATTGAATGGAATACAGAATGAAAGAAATATAATAGTTATGGATACGTATGCTATATTAATAAAAATGATAAATACCATTTCTAACTATCAACTTTTAGATTAAATTAAAAAATATGAGTAATAGATAACTTCTTTCACTTAATAGTAGTAATTATAATATCTTATGCTAAGAAACGCCCTAGAGCTATTTTAAGACGTTTCTTTGCTTTAGATAGATGATTTAACCATAAGATATTTAGAAGTAACTTAAAACGACTATAGGAGCTTTATAGATGCTATTTATATTAATATTAGTTATAATAAGGAATTATAACTAATATTTTCAAAGTTATCTAAGAAAATTTATTATTTGATATAAAAAATAGTGTCAGTATTTATAAATTAAAAAATGTATAAATTTTTGGATAAACTTACAGTTTTTTATGTGATTTTAATATGTTAATTTACATTTTTCCTTAGAAATGGTATAATAAAAATAAAAAGGAGTTTTTATGTATAGAAAAATTTTTGGATATTTAAAAGCTTGGAAAGAAAGTCCATATAGAAAACCTCTTATTTTACAAGGAGCGAGACAAGTTGGTAAAACTCACTCTGTTCTTACTTTCGGAAAACAAGAATACGAAAACGTGGCTTATTTTAACTTTGAAACCGATATAAGACTAAAAGAAACTTTTGATGAAAATATAACTCCTGATTATTTGATTCCTATTTTATCAAGGATTTCCAATCAAACTATTATAAAAGAAAAAACTCTTATATTTTTTGATGAGATACAACTTTGTGAAAGAGCTTTGACTTCACTTAAATATTTTTATGAACAAGCTCCTGAATATCATATTATAGTTGCAGGAAGTTTATTAGGAATTGCAGTAAATAGACAACAATTTTCTTTTCCAGTAGGTAAAGTTGATATGAAAACTCTATATCCTATGGATATGGAAGAGTTTTTAATGGCAATGGGAGAAGATGAGCTTATATTAGATATAAAAAAATCTTTTAATGAAAACAGTCCTATGCCATCTGTTCTTCATAATACAGCAATGGAATATTATAGAAAATATTTAGTTATTGGTGGAATGCCTGAATGTGTAAGTAAGTTTAAAGAAACTGAAAATTATCAATTGGTCAGACATACACAAGATATGATACTTCTTAGCTACTTAAATGATATGAGCAAGTATAATATCACTAATGAGATTAAAAAAACAAGATTAGTTTATGATAATATAACTGTTCAACTGTCTAAAGAAAACACAAAGTTTCAATATAAGCTTGTAAAAAGTGGAGGAAGAGCTTCAGAGTTTGAAAATGCAATAGAATGGCTAACATTATCAGGAATAACTTCTAAAATATATGGACTTGAAGATATACAAAAGCCTTTGGAAAATTATAAAAATATAGATTCGTTTAAGATCTATATATCAGACATAGGTCTTTTATGTGCTAAGAAAGAGATAGTTCCTGAAGATATTTTATATCTATCTAAGGAACTTAATGACTTCAAAGGTGGAATGACAGAAAATTATGTCAATATTCATCTAAATATTAATGGTTACACTCAGTATTATTGGAAAGATAATAAAGGAACTCTGGAAGTTGATTTTATTATTATGAGAAAGGGAAAAATAATTCCTATCGAAGTTAAATCAGCAGACAATACTAGAGCTAGAAGTCTAAACAATTATATAAAAAAATATAATCCTGAATATGCTATAAAGGTTTCTAGTAAAAATTTTGGACTTGAAAATAACATAAAAAGCATTCCTTTATATGCTGTATTTTGTATTTAAATACAAAATATAGAATACATAAAAAAAGAAGAAGTTACCTTCTTCAATGTTATTTTATTACTTATTTCTATTTAATAATATTATTTTTATTAGATTTTTGAACTGCTTTTGCTTTGCTAAGCAGTTCAATTTTATCATATATTTTCAACTTTGTCAAGTTTTTCAGATGTTTTAATGTTATTTTATTATGTAAATTCAAAAAATGTTCAGTACAAAACCTTTGTATTAACTCCAAGAATAGAAAAACAATTCAAGATATTTACTATAACTTTATATTTATGGTATAATATACATAGGAAAGAAAGAGAGGTGTAAATATGCAAAAAATAATAAATCCATATACTCCTGGTGCAGGTGTTATGCCTGGATATCTTGCAGGAAGAGATGATATTATTCAAGATGGAAAAGACAGTATCTATTCTTTAATGAATGGTTATCCAAGACAACCAATAATATATTATGGATTGAGAGGAGTAGGAAAAACTGTATTACTTACTGCTCTAAAAGAATATGCAATTAAAGAAGGAGTATTAGCATTTCATTTTGAAATCCAAGAAAAAGTCTCTCTTATAAACGATATAATTTTATCAGCAAATCAAACATTAGCTAAAATTAGCAAAGTTGAAAAAATTAAGAATATATTTGAAGTAGCTAAAAATAGTTTGCAAAGTTTTACCTTAACTTATACAACAGGAGAAAACTCTATAAGTGTTGAAATGAATAAAAAATTAAGTGAAATGATGCTTCAAAGCAATCTTGTAGAGCTATTATTAAATTTAGGAAGATTAGCAAAAGAAAGTAAAAATACTATTATATATTTTATAGACGAAATTCAATATGCAAAACAAAATGAATTGGAAGCATTAATAACAGCTCAACATAGAATAAATCAAGAAAGATTGCCTATTACTATTATAGCGGCAGGACTACCTAAAATATTAGTTAATATGACAGAATCTAAAACATATGCAGAAAGAATGTTTGCATTTATAGAAATATCATCTTTAGAATACAAAGATGCTAAAAATGCGATTGTTAATCCAGGAAAACCTTTTGATATCACATATACAGAAGAAGCATTAAAAGAAATATATCAAATAACAGAAGGATATCCTTATTTTATACAACAGTTTTGCTATCTTATAAGCAAAAAATATAAAGATATTGACTTGAATATTGTAAATGAAATGAAATCTATCTTTTTCAAAGAATTAGACAAAAGTTTCTTTAAGGTTAGATTTGATAAATGTACACCTAGAGAAAAAGAATTTATGTTTGCTATGGCAAATTGTGGTGAATTACCTTGTACTGTTGCAAGTGTAGCACATATTCTAAATAAAGATTTAAAGAGTATATCTCCAATAAGAGCAAGATTAATAAATAAAGGATTAATATATGCAACAAGATATGGAGAAATAGATTTTACAGTACCTAAATTTGATGAGTTTTTGAAAAGAATGAAGCTTGTTTAAAAGCTAATAAAATTAAGTTGACTTTTGATAATAAAAACTCTATAACTTATTGAAAAAATCCTTAAAAATATGCTTGTAGAACCCACGTAGCACCCAAAATGGTGATTTCTCTCAATAAAATCAACGATTTCAAATTCTCAAAAAGATAATTTTTTACAAATTATTTTATCAAGAATACAAAACAAAATCCCACAGGTATTTTACTTGTGGGAATTTTTTTATATGTCTCAAAATAAAAAAGTACAGACAAAATTTATTAAAAAATTGTCTATACTTTTTCTTAATTTATACTGATTTTTTTATTTTTATCTCTACAACTTTAGATTTTATTTTCTTAATTCCAAAAGTTAAGAAAATCATTACAGAAAATACAAGAGTTATAACTTCATTCGCTGGAGCTGATAACCATATTCCCTTGCTATCAAGTACCAATGGTAGTATATAAAGAAGTATATTTATAAAAATTACTCCTCTTAAAATACTTAGAAGTGCAGAAGTCAGAGCATCTTCAATAGCTGTAAAATAAGCACTTATAATTATATTTATTCCCATTAACACATAAGTAAAACTATAAAGTCTTACAGCCTCTTTTGTAATTATAAATAAATTTTCATCATTTTTGACAAACATAGCTATAATATCGTGAGAAAAGAAATTTATTGCAAGGTAAAATAAAATTCCAAGACCTGTAACAGTTGCCACTCCTATTTTTAAAATCTCTTTTATTCTTTCATACTTTTCAGCACCAAAATTATAACTTATCACTGGTTGAAGACCTTGTGAAAATCCTATCATCGTCATTGTAACAAGAGTAGAGATATATCCAATAATTCCAAAAGCTGATACACCTTTTTCACCAATCATTCTCATAATATTTATATTAAATGCCATAATAACAATTCCAGTGGCTATCTCTGTTAAAAATTCTGATGACCCATTAAAACATAATGCCCCAATAGCTTTAAAATCAAATTTTGTAAATTTAAACTTTAGTTTTTTAGCTCTAAAAACTAAATACCAGCCAAGTGAAAAAGCTGTTCCAAGTTGTGCCATTCCAGTTGCAAGAGCTGCTCCACCAATTCCCCAATGGAAATGAACTATAAATATATAATCAAGAACAATATTTACAACAGCTCCTGTCAAATTACATATCATTGAATAAGATGGATTTCCATCTATTCTAATAAATACCTCAAATCCATAAGCCAAAAGATAAAATATTGTAAAAAACGAAATAATAAAAAGATAATTTTGTGCAGATTCGATTACAACTTCATTGGCTCCCAATATTTTAACCATTTGCCTTGAAAAAAATATTCCAAGAAAACTAAGTATTCCACCAAGAACTAAAAAGAATTGTGCAGAAAGACTGTATATTCTATTTGCCTCTTTTGAATCTCCTTCTCCAAGACGTATAGCAATAATAGTTCCTCCACCTACAGCTATCATTATTCCAAGGGCGAAAGAGATATTTACATAAGGCATTACAATATTTACTGCTGCTATCTCCTTCGCTCCTAAATATTTTCCTATAAAAATACCATCAACTATTGTGTAAAGTGAGTATATCCACATCGTGCATATAGACGGGATACCATATTTTAATATAATTTTCGTAAGACTATCTTTACCTAAATCTAATTTTGCCATATATATCATTCTCCTTTTTTGTTTTTATTTTAAGAATGATATTTCGCTAAGTTTCTCTGTCTCTGAAAAGGAGTGTCCATAGTGATATTTTTTGTGAACTCTCTAGTTTCATAATATCGACCTCCTTATGCCAATATTATAAACCTTAGAATAGTTCTAGAGTCAATAGAGAAATTAAAAAATACTGCTGTAAATTTATAAAAATACAACAGTATTATTTTTATTTTTTTATACTTTTTATAAGTCTTGCAATATTTTCAGATGTTTTTTCTAAATTTTCCTTTCCTTGTAAAAGAGCCTCTTCTAAAGTTTCAACTCTCGGAAGTATTGGAAAAATAGCATTAAATCCATAATCATATAAAATATTAACATCTTTTCCAACATTCCCAGCTAGTGCAATTACAGGAATATTATATTTTTTAGCAACTTTTGCCACACCATAAGGAGTTTTTCCAAATCTAGTTTGACTGTCTATACTTCCCTCTCCAGTTATCACCAAATCTGCCCCTTGGATTTTTTCTTCAAGTTTGCTATATTCTATTACAATATCTATTCCTTTTTTTAATTCTGCTGATAAAAATCCCATTAACCCTCCGCCAAGACCACCAGCAGCACCAGAGCCAGAAATATTTTCTATATCAACTCCCAAATCTTTTCTTATAATTTTAGCAAAATGCTTTAGATTATTGTCAAGAATTTTTAACATTTCAGGAGTTCCGCCCTTTTGTTTTCCGAAAATATATGAAGCTCCTCTTTCTCCAGTTAATGGATTATCAACATCACAAGCCACTATAATTTTTACTTTTTTTAATCTCTCATCTAAATTTGATAGATCAATTTTATTAATTTTTGATAGCTCTCCACCACCAAAACCAATCTCTTTTCCATCTTTATCCAACAACTTTCCACCAAGAGCTTGAATCATACCAGCACCACCATCATTAGTGGCACTTCCACCAATTCCTATTAAAATAGTTTCAATATTTTTATCTAGTGCTAATTTTATAAGTTCTCCAGTTCCATAAGTTGTGGTTACCATTAGATTTCTTTTTTCTTTTGATATTAATTCTAATCCACTAGCTTGAGCCATCTCTATAATAGCTGTTTTTCTATCACCCAGTATTCCAAATTTTGAAATTATTTTCTCTCCAATAGGGTTAGTTGTTTCAACCTTATATATTGCCCCATCTGTTGAATCAACTAAAGCTTCTGTTGTCCCCTCTCCGCCATCTGCCATAGGAACTAAAATATATTCGCCCTCTTCAAATATTTTCTCAAAACCCTTTTGTATTGCAATACAAGCCTCTTTTGCACTGATACATTCTTTAAAAGAGTCAGGTGCTATAACTATTTTCATTTTACCATCCTATATTTTATATTTCATTTTGAGTTTCCAAAACATATTGTACAAATAAAGCTGTTCCATTTATCATTGCATCTTCATCTATTCCAAATTTTTCATGATGTAATGGATAAACAAAATCTTTTTCTTCATTTCTACAACCAACAAATGCTAAATATCCTGGTATTTTTTCTAAAAGCCAAGCAAAATCTTCTCCTCCAGGAGTTTTTTCATATTTTACTAATCCTTTTTCTCCAAGTATTTTTTTAACTGCTCTCTCTGCCCTAGCACTACTTTTACTTTCATTTATAGTAGCTGGAGTTCCGTAAACAAATTCATATTCATAATTTGCTCTAAAAGTAGAACATGTATTTTTTATAATTCTTTCTATTATTTCTGGAAGTTGTTCTCTTACTTTAGGATTAAATGTTCTCACTGTTCCTGTAAGTGCAACTTCATTAGGAATTATATTTGATAATGTTCCAGCGTGAACTGTGCAAATACTTACAACACAAGTTTCATTAGGATTTATTTCTCTACTAGCTATTGTTTGAATATTTGATATTAAATGTGCTGATACCATAATAGGATCAACTGTTTGATGTGGCATTGAACCATGTCCACCTTTTCCTATAACTTTTATTTTAATTGTATCTGCTGAAGTAAATCTAGGTCCTTCTTCAACAGAAATAGTTCCTACTGGAAGATATGGGAAAATATGTATTGCCATTAAATTATCACAAGTCATAACTTCCTCAACATCAAGTAAAGTTTTTGCACCTTGAATAACTTCTTCTGCTGGTTGAAATATTAATCTTATTGTGCAATCTAATTTTTCTTTATTTTCAGATAAAATTTTTGCTGCTCCTAATAACATTGATATGTGGGAATCATGTCCACAAGCATGCATTTTTCCTTCAACTTCCGATTTAAAATCACAATCTCTACTTTCTTTAACAGGAAGTGCATCTATATCAGCTCTAAGACCAATTATTGGTCTCTCTTTCTTTCCTTTTATTGTTGCAATAAGTCCTGTTTTTGGTAAAAAATTATAAGATATTCCTAATTTATCCAATTCTTCAGCAATCTTTTTTGTAGTATTTACTTCTTCCCAACTTAATTCTGGATTTTTATGAAAATATCTTCTTAGATCAAAAATATACTCTTTATTTTCTTTTGCTAATTTATAACTTTCCATTTTATTTCCTCCCTAGAATGGTCCATAACCAATTTTTGTAGCAATTCCTAAAAATATCACTGTTAATATAGCTAAAACAATATGTAATGGTATTACAAATTTATACCATTTTTGTAAAGGAATTTTTGACATTGATAAAAATATCAATAAAGTTCCGTTTGTAAACCAAAAAGTATTTGATAATCCATCTCCAAATTGATAAGCTAATGTTGCTGTCTGTCTAGTAATTCCAATCATATCTGCTAAAGGAATTAAAATAGGCATAATTGCAATAGCTTTTCCACTTCCTGATGGGATAATTGCATTTATTAAAGTTACAACAACAAAAACTCCAATAGCTGTTGTCCAAGGAGAAAGTCCATTTAATGCTTGAGATAAAACATTTATAGCCGGATCGATAAGTCCTCCTTGCCCCAAAACAATTTGAATAGAACGAGCTATTCCTATAACCATTGCTCCACCTATAGAACCTTTCGCTCCATCTATAAAAGCATTAATAATATTTGTAGCTCCCATACTACAAATAATTCCTCCAATAATTCCTCCTAAAACAAATATAGCTGATAAATCATTCATTGACCAAGAAAGATTTAACACTCCATAGATTGCTATTATAAATGTAACTCCAAAAGCTATTAAAGCTACAACTTGTTTTGTTGTCATTTTTTCATTTATTTCGCTACTATAGTCTTTTTTTAGCTCACTTACATCAATTCCATAAACTAAACTTTTTGTTGGATCTTTTTTTACTTTGGCTGCGTATCTAAGAATATATGCCATTACAGTTAATTGTAAAACAACCAATATTATTAAACGATATTCCATTCCTGAAAACATTGGTAATTCTGCAATTTGATGAGATATTCCAACTGTATATACATTTGTAGGAGAAACAGAAAAAGCTATCATATCAACAAATGCACTACAAGCCATACCTACAATTACGTCATATCCAAGAGCTAAACATATAGAAACGACTAATGGAACAAATGGTATTATTTGTTCACTCCAACCTAAAAAACCACCTATACAAGAAAAAACTATCATTATTATTATTAATATTGTTTGACTTCCTACTTTGTCAGAAATTCCTAAAATTTTTGCAATAGCTTTGTCTAAAGCTCCTGTATCATTGTAAACTTTAACAAATCCTCCAACTAACATAACCAAAAACATAATACTTGCTGAACCAACAAGACCATTTGGTATAGAACGAAAAACATCAAAAAAAGAAACTGGTGTTCTTCCTACTGAATGATAACTTCCTGGTACTACGATTGTTTTTCCATCAAAAACTGTTCTTTCAAAAGCTCCAGGGCTTACGAAATAAGAAAGTATTGCACATACTACTACAACACTAAATAAAATTAAAAACGGATTAAGTGTTTTCCCTTTTTTAGAATTAGACATATTTTCCTCCTTAAATTTTTTAGATATTTTATTCCTCTATCTGTTCCAGATCCTGCATCCAGACTGTCATACACGCATCACTCGGCATCCGCCAGTCTCCGCGCGGAGAAAGCGCTACGGTTCCGACTTTCGGTCCATCCGGCAGACAGGAACGTTTAAACTGCTGGGTAAAAAATCTCCGGCAAAATGTCTTGAGCCACTTCAAG
>OGRS01000768.1_pt1 | contig 26031 bp, 22 predicted proteins | sample 1553561 | NCBI WGS metagenome assembly OGRS01 (sample SAMEA2580103, study PRJEB22360) | human gut metagenome | biome: human gut; feature: human-associated habitat; material: faeces | place: Denmark | collected 2008/2010
GAGAAAAAATGAAAGATAGCATGTGAGCAACGATCGAATTCCATAGGAGTTTTGATAGAATCGCAGCTGGATCGGGCGATTGTTTGAGCGTCAAAGACTACTGGTTTCAGTAACTTTCAACGCGAGTTATCGCAGGAGATCCAGCGGATAAGCGTTCAGTCAAAACTCCGTCAATGGAATTCGTGTTGCGCACATGCTATCTTTCATTTTTTCTCTAAATACTCGACGACCTTCAACTCATACAATTTAAAATTTCCCTATGAATTGCACAACGCGTATCTTATCCAATACAAATATCGCCACATCCATAAACAAATGCGCCAACAGTGTACTAACGATCACGCCATTTGACTTTAACAAGAAATCAGAAGAAAATCCATACCAACAGATAAATCCAGAATAAGCGCCCATTAAAACCAGCAAAGGCAGGTATTTCACGACACTTTTCAAAGATTGCTTGATGTAATCAAGTGTTGAATCGAAATAGACAAAACGACCGATCGCCAGCATTACAAAATAAAAGATCAAAGAATCATAATTTGAATCGTTATAAATAAATTTTATGTACAACAAGATCAGAATGATATAAAAGGCAGAGATCAGTCGTACAGAGCCTTTTTGTTCTGATGAGATTGTTTTTAGATGAACAAAGATCCGGTCGAACCAAAATGTTAAAAATACAGAACATACTAAAAATGCCATCAACAAAATATCTTGATATTTATTCCAGAAATAAGCTGCCTGAGGGATCCTTTCATCGAGGACATAATAAAGAGAAAGGAAGATCAGTACGGAGGTGCTTGAAAATACCATTTCATAAAAGCTTTCAATCCAGCTGATAACTTTTGTTTTATGTGTTTGTTCAATTTGTGCAAGTTCAGCTTCTGTTGGATTTTCAATATTGATCTTATAATGTTTTTGAAGCTTTGCGGTAAGTAAAACGATGGCAAGGACAACGATCAGGCCGATCAAAGAAACAGCCATGAAGCTGCCGGCATTTTGTGCATTAAAATAATGTGTAACATAATATTGTGATTGTGACATATATAACCCCTTCTTTAAACTAAAATAATGACATGAAAATCAAATAATCTCACTAAACACATATTTTAACACCTTTTTATATAAATTCAATGGATACTATATTTCATCATAAAAACTTAAGAAAGTTTTTTGGACAACAGAAAGGCAGTGGATTTGTGTGAGAAATTTATCTATAGACTTGTGAGCAGAGACTGGACAATGTTATAATATGAACAGCACATTTTTGAAAGTGGTGAGAGAAGATTGAAGAAATCAGTAAGGATCGCAGCAATGATATTTGCCATTTTTGCTATATTGATAGTGGTAGAAATTATCATATCTTATAAATGTCTGACTGTTACGGATTACAAGATTAAGTCTGATAAGATTAAGGAAACGACCAAGATCGTATTAATATCGGATCTTCATAATAGTCAGTTTGGAAGTAAGAATAAGCGCTTAGTGGATAAAATTCAAAAACAAGATCCAGATCTTATCTTGATGGATGGAGATATGTTGAATGAAGATGGGAAGAATGCACAGACAGCAGTAGAACTTGTAAGTGCATTGAAAAAAACAGCACCTGTATATTATGCATTGGGGAATCATGAGATTGCGTACAGACAGCGCAGGGATAAGAATCTATACCAGAAGTTACAGAAAGCAGGAGCGAAGGTTGTAGAGAAAGAATATGAGGATATAAAAGTAAGAAACAACAAGATCCGGATCGGAGGCCTTTATGAGTATGCATTTGCAGTAGATGGGGCTGGAAATATGGTTAAGAAAAGTATTCCGTCCAAAGTAAGAGATTTTTTGATAGATTTTGAGGATACAGATACATTTAAGATCATGCTGTCTCACAGACCAGATAGTTTTGTTTTTGGGCAGGCAGCAGATACATGGAAGATCGATCTGGTAGTCAGTGGGCATGTACATGGTGGACAGGTAAGAATTCCAGGTAAAGGAGGTCTTTACGGAGGAGATCAGGGATGGTTTCCTGAATATGCGGATGGAATCCATCATTTTAAGGCAGTGAATCATATGATCATTACAAGAGGACTTGGAAGTGATAAGGAAAAACTACCAAGATTTCACAATATTCCAGAGATTGTAGTGATCCGACTTGAAAAACGTTAAAGCAAAGAGGGTGAGAGGATGAAGAAATATCAGATTGCAGATTTTATTTTTGGAATTCATATGGAAGAATCGTTAGAAATACCAGAGAATTTCAAAAAGTTTGTGATTGATACCGATGAAGAAGTACAAGTGGAATATTTTCTTGAGGTTGTGGATAAATTACCAGAGTTGGATGGGGAATGTGTATCACAAAGAATTGATCTGAAAGTATATAAGAAAGACGATCTGGAATATCGTCGGATGAATTTCATGGGAATGGAAGAATCCTATGGACAATATGAAGAAATTTCACAAAATCAGGTGAAATTGTACTTAAAACGAGAATTTGTGCATATGATAAATGTTGATACAGTCTTTGTATCTCTTTTTGCGATGGAAAAAAGAATGTTGGCAAAGGATGCGATGGTATTGCATTGTTCTGTACTCAAAGTGAAATCAGGAGTGATCTTATTTAGCGGACCAAGTGGAATTGGTAAGTCAACGCAGGCAGGATTGTGGACGAAGTATCGGAAGGCAAGAGTTATCAATGGTGATAGAACTTTATTAAAAAAAGAGAATGGCAGATGGATGTCTCTTGGATGGCCGATCTGTGGTTCTTCAGAGATCTGTTATAATGAAGCTTATCCTGTGAAAGCAGTCATTTTTCTTGGACAAGCAGAGGAGAATGATGGAAGGAGACTTCGTTATTTTGATGCGATCAAGGCAATGATCAGTCAGATCACAGTGAATGGATGGAATCCGCAGTTTGTGGAGAAGATATGGAATCTTACAGAAGATTTCGCGGCTCAGATCCCGGTGTTTGAGTATGGATGTAACATGGAAGAAGCGGCAGTAGATACTTTAGAGAATCTGCTTTTGGATATTTTAGAATAAAGGAGCATGTGAAGATGAACTTAACCAATGTATTTATAGATATATTAAGAAGTGCTATGACGCAGACTTCCAGTGATATGATAGAGGGACTTTCTACACAAGACTGGGAGAAGATCTATGATATTAGTCAGAAACAGCAACTGGCACCGATGATCTATCAGCAGATTTTTTCAAATGAATCATTTCAAAATAGTGATCCAGGGTTTCAGCAGTTCTGGAAGGGAGATACGATCGATCAGGCAGGAAATCAGGCAAGAAAAAGTATTCTGTTTTTGATGTTGTTTGATAAAATGCGCCAGAATGGATTGACCCCATTGATCGTGAAAGGAATTGTTTGCAGAGATCTATATCCGAATCCAGATCTTCGAACATCCAATGATGAAGATCTTTATATCCCAAGAGATCAGTTTGGGAAGATGGATGAATTTTTGCAGGCAGAGGGATTTATGAGAGAAGAACTGATCAAGGGTAAAGTTTATCAGGAAGTTCCATATCAGAATCCAAGGAATGGATTATATTTTGAACTGCATATGGATCTGTTTCCTCAGGAATCCGGAGCGTATGGGCATTTTAATCAATTATTTGAAGATGCGTTTGATACTTGTATGGAAACAGATATTCAAGGGAGTAAAGTATTGACGCTGAATCCAAAACAGCATTTTTTATATCTTGTATGCCACAGTCTGAAACATTTTCTTCATAGTGGATTTGGAGTCAGACAGGCATGTGATCTATTATACTTTGCGAAGAAATACCACGATCAGTTGGACTTTCATGAGATCAGGAATATCATGAAAGAATATCATATGGATTCTTTTGCTATGAATGTATTGGATATTGGAGTCTGCTATCTTGGATTTACTTGGGAGGAGCTAGGGCTTTCAAAACCGTCTGATGTAGAAATTGACTGCACAGCATTATTGGATGATATGTTAGATGGTGGTATTTTTGGACAAAATGATATGAATCGTGTACATAGTGCAAATATTACGTTGAATGCAGCAGAGAATGAATCAGTCAATGTAGCTTCCGGGATCCTGGCTTCTTTATTTCCAGAGAAGGAATATATCAAGACGAACTATCCATATTCAAGGAACTATCCGTTTTTACTGCCAGTGGCGTATTTACACAGGATATTTAAATACTTAACTCATCGTAACACAGATGCGATCAATACAGGAGAAAAAAGCAGTGCACAGATTGGGATGGAACGTGTCAAATTATTAGAGAAATATAAGATTGTAGAGAAATAAATATAAAAGTGAAAAGAGGTGATTCCTCATGCTGGATCAGGAGAAATTTTTTAACACATACAAAGTACAGGAAGCATTTGAGGATTCTGGACTTTCCTGGGATACGCTTGAGAAGATTTATGAGGATTATACGAGACGTTTACCAGAGATGAAAAAGATTGCAGATCGTTTACAGGATGAGATATCAAAAGTAATAGATTTTCATGTACATTCAATTCATAACCGATGTAAGGATCCAGAGCATTTGATTGAGAAGATCATACGGAAAGTTGGAGTTGAAAAACGTCAGAAATATAAAAATATTAATGAACGGAATTATCTGAGGATCGTGCGTGATCTTATGGGTATCCGAATTTTGATCTTATCAAAAGAAGAATGGCGTACGGTACATGACTTTTTGCTGAAAGTTGATGAAGATTCCAGATATGATATGCATATGGCGGAGATGCCAAGGGCTTATATCCGTTATGGGGATCGTGACATTTTTAATTATACGATTCATAAAGAATATACAGATAAGGGATATCGTTCACAGCATTATATTTTTAAATATGGGAATTATTATTTTGAAGTACAGGTACGAACGATCGCTGAAGAAGTATACGCAGAATTTGACCATTATGTAAAGTACCCATATCGTGAGAATAATCATTTTCTAAAGCGGTATACAAGTGTTGTGGCAGAATTGTTGAATTCTGTGGATGAGATCATTTCGACATGTTTTCAGTTTGGAGAAGCAGGCTGGCTTGACATTGAGAAATATTTTGCACAAGACAGCTACAGTGACTTACAGAGAATGTCGAAAGAACCGCATAAGAGAGAACAAGAACAGATTCCAAGAGCCAATGACGGAGTGATCGATGCTCAAAGTTATATGAATCGGATGATCTTAAGAAAGGGATAAACCAGATGGAGAGATATGACGACGGATTCGCAGAAGAAAGACAACGGATCGAACGATTAGTAGAGGAGATCATTGCTGGAGAACATAAGATTGATAAACTGCCGAATTCTTCCGCAGGATTTAGTGGAGCTGCACAGGCAGAATATTTTTCGAAGGCAAGATATCATTTAGAATCGGATGTAAGTAATCTGATCGTGAATCATAAACAGCAACTGGATGAATTACAATTGTTAAAGATGATAAAGGGGCAAGAATGATAGAACACAATTTATTTGAGATGGAAAATTACAGAGAGCTGATCGATGAGGTCGGTGTCGATAAATTCCGTGAACGGTTTGAGGAACTGCAGAAGACAGCGATGGAATTTATTGAAATGGCAGGATTTTCTGAGACAGCTTACTGCAATGAAAGAATTTTAATGCAGGTGATCCTTGATTATTTTATGGATGTGATGCGTTTAAAGGAATTTCATAGTATTGAGAGGATCCGCACAGAAAAGCTGTTTGCATACACGATTTCCTGGATCGTTCGGAGAAAACCAATTCAGTTTCGGGATTATTCCGAAGAAGAGAGAGATATTTTTATCAATGAACGTTTTGCTGCATATCTGCTCATCAATGAATGTCTGATGTGTGGAACGAAACATTTTGTACAGGAAGCTTACGCAGAAAAATTAGTAGAATATACAGAAATGCTGCTATATTATTTCAAATACCGTCAGTGCGATCCAAAGACATTAGAACTTTTGATCGAATCATTTAAGATGGGCGGACTTGTGCATTAAGGGAAATTTTGAAAGCACTATAGGAAAGGGGATTTAGGTATGGGAATCCTTGTTTTTGATGTAGGAACCTCGAGTATGAAAGGTGCATTGCTAAACGATAAGGCAGAGATTTTATGCCAGTTTCACAGAAAATATCATCCAACCTTTTATTCTTCAGTCAAGGTAACGCAGGACCCAGAAATATGGAGAAAAGCATTATATGATATAGCAAGAGATGTGGGTGACTGGTGTAAGGATCAGAACGAAGAAGTAGAGATGATTTCTTTGACGGCACAAAGAACATCGATCATTCCAGTTGATCATAAAGGAGATCCATTATGTGATGCTGTGATGTGGCAGGATAAAAGGAATATTGAAGTTTGTACGAGGCTTTCTGCGATGAATGGACAGATCATCAGAAAAAGCGGTACAATGGTGAATCCTGTGTTTTCAGGAAGTAAGATGGCATGGCTTAAAGAGACAGAACCGGAGATTTATAAGAAAGCAGACAGGATTTTTGTTGTTGCAGACTATTTGTTATATCATATGACGGGGCAGAGAAAACTTGATCGTACTTATGCTAGCCGGTCTCATTTGATGAATTTAAGAACTGGGCGGTGGGACAGCGTGCTTCTTGATATCTTTGGAATTGAGAAGAATAAGCTTTGTGATCTGATCGATCCAGGAGAACTTCATGGATATACAAATGAGAAATTTGCGGTAAGTACAAGACTTAAGACGGGAATTCCAGTCTATTCGGCTGGTGGTGATCAGCAGTGTAGTGCGCTTGGGATGGGAATTTATGAAGAAGGTGACATGGAAGTTACAAGTGGAACGGGCGCATTTATCATAGGGATCACAGAGAAGGTACCAATTGTGCTTCTGGGTAATCCGATCATTAATTATTCCGCAGTAAAAGGAAAATATATTGTAGAAGCAAGTATCTTAACATGTAGTGCGGCATTTGACTGGTTTTGCAATAATTTTTATAAAGAAGTGAATGGAGATATCTATCAAAAGATCGATCAGGAGATCGCACAGTCTCCTCCAGGGGCTAATGGATGTATGCTCCTTCCATTTTTTCAGGGAAGGGCAACACCACAGTGGAATCCAAAAGCAACTGCATCATTTACAAATGTAACGCTGAGTACGACAAGAGGCGATATGGCGAGAGCTTTATTGGAAGGGATCGCTTATGAGATCCGCAACAATTTAGACATTGTGGAAGGTCAGATTGGCAAGGCAGAGCAGATTCATATTGGTGGTGGCTTGAGCAATAGCCATGAATTTAATCAGATTCAGGCAGATGTCTATGGAAGAAAACTGATCCAGTATCAGCATAGGGAAGCAGGGATCATTGGTGCATGGATAAGCACAATGGTGGAAAGCGGGAAGGTTTCAAATCATAAGGAAGCTCTAGAACGGGCAGGTAGAAATAATTCAATACAGATTTATGAACCTGTTGAAAAAAATATTGAGAAATATCAGGAACTTCGAGCAGATATGAACCATTTATACCAAAAAATATATTAGGAATAAACAAGAATATTTATAAAAAACTGAAACACTGTAAAAGAGGCAACTCATAGGAGTAATTTATGAGTTGTCTCTTTTTTTGTACATTTTAAACAAAATGTACGGGTTTGCACTTGTGTGCATACGGATTGTATTGATGAAAGAACAATATATTTATAAATGTCAACCTAAAATATTGACTTTGCACATATGTGCAAAGATTGAGAATTTGTTGCACGGATGTGCAGCGGATGATAAGATGTAAACAACTTAAGGAGATACACATAAAAGCAACATAGAAAATATGGAGAATGAATTAGGAGGAACCAAATGAGTGAAGTAATTGAAGCAAGAAACATTAAGTTGAATGTAGACGCATCTGACTGGAGAGATTCCATGGTCAAATCAGGACAGCTCTTAGTTGACAGCGAATACATCACAAAAGATTACATTGATCTGACGATCAAGTGTGTGGAAGAAAACGGACCATATATCGTTATCATTCCAGGACTTGCATTATCTCATTCAAGACCAGATGTGAGTGTAAATAAAACAGGATTAAGTTTGATCACATTAAGCAAGCCAGTCTGTTTTGACTGTGACAATGATCCAGTAGATATTGTTCTTACTCTGGCAGCAACTGACGACACATCTCATCTGCAGAAACTTCAGTCCATGGCTGAGTTTATCTCAGATGAAGAGAACATTGAATTCATTAAAAACGCAAAATCAGCTGAGGAAGTTGCCAAAGCGATCAATGAATTTGAACCTGAAGAGTAAGAAGGGAGAAAGAGGATGGAAATATTAAACACAGTATTTACGTTTGTATCGAACAACATTTTGACGAAAGCGGAGTTCTTCGTAGGATTGATCGTCTTAGTTGGATACATCCTATTAGGAAGAAAATGGTATGAAACACTAGCAGGTTTCTTAAAAGCAGTTGTAGGTTACATGATCTTAAATGTAGGTTCAGCTGGATTGATCAACACATTCCGACCAATCCTTGCAGGATTAAACCAGAAGTTTCATTTAAATGCGGTAGTTATTGACCCGTATTTTGGATTAAATGCAGTAAATGCAGCACTTGAAAATATCGGATTATCCGCAGCATGGACTATGACATCATTGTTACTTGCATTTATCTGGAACATCATCTTATTGATCTTCCGTAAATTCACAAAACTTCGTACCTTATTGTTAACTGGACATATCATGGTACAGCAGGCAACAACCGTAACATGGATCGTATTCTTATTTATCCCAGGACTTCGTAATATTTGGGGAGCTGTAGCAGTCGGAATCTTAGTCGGTACATACCAGGCAGTATTTTCTAACTTAACAGTTGAACCAACAGATCGTTTAACAGACGGTGAAGGTGGATTCGCGATCGGACATCAGCAGATGTTTGCAATCTGGTTAGCAGACAAGATCGCACCAAAGATCGGTAAAAAAGAAGATTCTATTGAAAATATCAAACTTCCAGGATTCTTACAGATGTTTAGTGACAATGTAGTATCCACATCCGTATTAATGTTCATATTCTTTGGAATCATCATGTTAGTACTTGGGGAAGATTTCATGAGAAGTTTAGATGACACATTCTCACAGACAACAGCATTCGGATTCTATATTTTCTCTAAAGCATTAAGCTTTACTGTTTACTTAAATGTATTACAGGCAGGTGTTCGTATGTTCGTTGCAGAACTTACAGAATCATTCAAAGGTATTTCAGACAAATTGCTTCCAGGAGCGATCCCAGCAGTAGACTGTGCGGTAGCTTATGGATTTGCACCAGCAAACGCAGTAACAGTAGGTTTCTTCTGTGGAGCACTTGGACAGTTCTTAGCGATCGCAGGACTTTTGATCTTCCATTCACCAGTTATGATCATCGCAGGATTCGTACCACTGTTCTTCGATAACGCAAGTATCGCAGTATATGCAAACCACAGAGGTGGAGTCAAAGCAGCCATGATCTTACCGTTTATCAGTGGAATCATTCAGGTATTAGGTGGAGCCGTTTGTGCCTATATCTTACAGCTAGTAGCATTCGGTGGATGGCATGGAAACTTCGACTTCTCAACGATCTTCCTTGCAGTATCTTATATTGTTAAATACTTAAAGGTACTTGGAGTTATCCTTTGTGTTATCGCAATGTTAGTAATTCCTCAGATTCAGTATGCAAAATCTGATAAAGAAAAGTATTTCACAGTAGGTCAGGAAGACGACGAGTACTAAAAAGCAATATCAAATCAATTTTTAACAAAATAATCAATCAGCCAAATTCAGGAGGTATTTATTATGAAAATCAAAGCAATCGCAGCATGTGGAAATGGAATGGGATCAAGCCAGATGATCAAAATGAAGATCAACAAAGTATTCAAAAGATTAGGAATTGATGCAGAAATCGGACATATGAGTGTTGGAGAAGCGAAAGGTGTAGCAAACAATTACGATATGATCTTTGTATCTGAAACATTTACATCGCAGTTTAGAACAGGAAAAGATACAAAAGTCATTGGACTTAAAAATTTATTATCAGAAAAAGAAATCGAAGCAAAGATCAGAGAAGCATTAGATATGCCTGCAGAATAAATCGGGGTGAGATAGATGTACGATATCAAAAAAAGGCCATTAGGGATTTATGAAAAGGCTCTTCCAAATGATTTTACATGGCTTGAAAAAATGCAGGCTGCAAAGCAGGCAGGATTTGATTATATTGAGATTTCCATTGACGAATCTGATGAGAGATTAGCAAGACTTGACTGGAGTGATGAACAGATTGAGGAAATCCGTTCTTATATGAAAGAGACAGGAATCGTCATTCCAAGCATGTGCTTAAGTGGTCATAGAAGATTTCCATTTGGAAGCAAGAACAAAGAAACAAGAGATAAAGCATTTGAGATCATGGAAAAAGGAATCATCTTAGCACAGAAGTTAGGAGTCAGAGTGATCCAGCTTGCAACTTATGATGTATATTATGAAGAATCTGATGAAGAAACAAAAGCTTTATTCTTAGAAGGAATGAAAAAATCAGTAGAAATGGCAAGCCACGCAGGAGTGATCCTTGCAATGGAAATCATGGATACACCATTTGTTGGAACGATTCTTCGTGCAATGCACTATATTAAAGAAATTCGTTCTCCATATTTTAAGATTTATCCAGATATGGGAAATCTGACGCAGTTTTCAGCAGATGTTGAGAGTGAATTTGAACTTGGAATCAGTGAAACGGTAGCGATCCATGTCAAAGAGACAAACCCTGGAGTATTTAAATGTGTTCCATTTGGAGAAGGAACTGTAAGATTTACAGACATTTTTAAAAAATTAAAAGATTTAAATTACACAGGAATGTTCTTGATCGAAATGTGGGCAGATAACACAAAGAAACAAACGATGGAAGAAGCAGTTGAAGTGATCAGGCAGGCACGCTTATTTGTAGAAGATAAGATGGAACAGGCAGGGATCGAAGTACCTGCATAAGGAGGAAATCATGTATCGAATGGTAGTGACCGATCTTGATGGAACATTATTAAACAATAAAAAACAGGTCTCAGAGGCCAATGCGAAGGCAATTCAAAATCTAAAAGATCAAAATATAACATTTGTTATGGCAACAGGACGATCAGATGTTATGACGAGAGCGTACACAAAACAATTAAAAAATATCGATATTGTCATTGGGTGTGATGGAGCTGTCATTCGAAACATTAGGACCGGAGAAATCTTATATGAAAATCATTTAAGAAGTGAAACCTGTCACATGACATTTGAAATTTGTAAAAAATATGGATTACAGTATTACGTCTTTGCAAAAGATGAACTGGTATCCGATGATCCTCAGAATGAAAGATTTCTGATCCATCAGAAATTCAATCAGATTGTAGAGGAAGATGAAGAGATACCAATGAAGATTGTGGATGATTTAAATGAATATGTAAACGATCATATCATTTACAAGATTGTTGTAAGTCACAATGACACAATTTATTTAGACAAAGTAGCCGAAGTGGTCAAAAAAGAAACGGATGCGGATGCCATTCGTTCTGGGAAAAAAGTCCTTGCAGTTAAAGCAAGGGGAGTTTCCAAAGCAGAAGCGATCAAAAAGCTTGCACAAAAGTTAGGCATTTTGGTCAAAGATATCATCGCATTTGGCGACGAAGTGAATGATATTGAGATGCTTACGCTGGTTGGACTTGGGATCGCAATGGAAAATGCAGATGATGTCGTGAAAGAGGCAGCAGACCAGATTGCAGGAAGCAATGATCAGGACGGCGTAGGAAAAGAATTAGAGAAAATATTTGGAAATGCAGGAAAGTAAGAAAGGAGTTAAGAAGATGCTTGATGAATTAAAACAGCAAGTATACGAAGCAAATATGGAATTACCGGCAAAAGGACTGGTAACTTATACATGGGGAAATGTCAGTGGGATTGACAGAGAACGTGGTTTGTTTGTCATTAAGCCAAGTGGTGTTGACTATGAACAACTAACACCAGATATGTTAGTTGTTATGGATTTGAATGGGGAAAAAGTTGAGGGAGATTTAAATCCTTCCTCTGATACACCAACTCATATCGAACTTTACAAAGCATTTCCAGAAGTTGGTGGAATCGTTCATACACATTCTCCTTGGGCGACTTCATGGGCACAGGCAGGAAGAAGCATTCCATGTTATGGAACAACACATGCCGATTATTTCTTCGGAGATATTCCATGTGCACGATCTTTAACAGTCGATGAGATCAACGGAGAGTATGAAAAGAATACAGGGATTGTGATTGCAGAAACATTTGAAGGAAAAAATCCAATCTATGTACCAGGTGTTTTATGTACAAATCATGGCCCATTTTCATGGGGAGCAGACGCAGCAGAAGCAGTTCATAATGCAGTTGTTATGGAAGAAGTAGCAAAAATGGCATACCGCTGTGAACATCTGAAAAAAGATATTGGGGAAGCACCGCAAGTATTACAGGACAAACATTTCTTCAGGAAGCATGGAGAAAATGCTTATTATGGAAATGACTTATAGGATATAGAGATAGAAGATTTCGGATAGAAAAGGAGATCAAGGTTATGAGTAAAATTAGTGAAATGACAAGAGAAAGCTGGATCGAAAGCACATTCCCAGAGTGGGGAACATGGTTAGTAGAAGATATTGAAAATGAAGTAGTAGCACCAGGAAATGTAGCAATGTGGTGGCTTGGATGTACAGGTGTATGGTTTAAAACACCAGCTGATACAAACATTACGATCGACTTATGGTGTGGAAATGGGAAACGTACACATGGTGATGGAAAAATGAAAGTCGGACATCAGATGGCAAATATGTGTGGTGGACGTGCAATGCAGCCAAATCTGCGTAATGTACCATTTGTGATCGATCCATTTGCATTTAAGAAAGTTGATGCAGTATTAGCAACACATTATCATCAGGATCATATGTCTGCAGAATGGGCTGCACACGTGATCAACAGTGGAATGACAACAACAGATGAAAATGGAAAAGAAATTCCAGTACCATTCATCGGACCTAAAAAATCTGTAGAATTATGGCAGAAATGGGGAGTTCCAGCAGACCGTTGTATCACAGTAAAACCTGGAGATTCCATCAAGATCAAAGATATCGAGATCATTGCATTAGATTCCTTTGACAGAACATGTATCGTAACAACAGACTCTACAGGTCCAGACAGAGAAGAATTAACAGGCGTATGCCCAACAGATATGGATGACAAAGCAGTTAACTACTTAGTGAAGACACCAGGTGGAAATATCTATCATTCTGGAGATTCTCACTTCTCTATCTACTTTGCAAAACATGGAAAAGATTACGATGTAGACGTAGCATTCGGATCTTTCGGAGAAAACCCTATCGGTATGCAGGATAAGATGACATCCATCGATGTATTACGTATGGCTGAAAACTTACAGTGCAAAGTTGTTGTACCTATTCACTGGGATGTATGGACAAACTTCCAGGCTGACTGTGATGAGATCAAAGTATTATATGACTTCAAGAAAGATCGTAATGAATACAAATTCCATCCATTCTTCTGGCAGGTTGGAGGAAAATATACATATCCTGCAGATAAAGATAAAATCTACTATCATCACAGAAGAGGATTTGAAGATTGCTTTGAAGCACCACAGAATATCCCATTCCGTTCTTGTTTATAGGAAGAAGGTGGCATAATGAAAGTATCAAAGAAAGTTATTGGAAATTTAGAAAAATGCTATTCTGTTGCGCCTTTAACTTACAAAGGAAAGAAACATATGCTCGTAGCAGCAGAAAAAGTAAATCAGTGCCGTTTATATGACCTTGAAGGAAATCAGGAAGAAGTGATCTGGGAAGGACCGGGAGGAACCATGTCAATGGTTCAGGTCCCTGGTTCTGACGGACAGTTTTTAGCAACACATAAATTCTACTCTCCAAATGATTCTAAAGAAGCAAAGATCATCTTAGCTTACCCGGAAGATGGAGAATGGAAAGTAAGAACACTAGCAGAGCTTCCATTTGTGCATCGTTTTGATATCATTTCAAGAAATGGAGTAAACTATGTGATCGCATGTACTTTAAAATCAGGACATGAATACAAAGAAGACTGGAGAAGTCCAGGAAAGATTCAAGTATGCGTTCTTCCAGAAGATTTAAGTAGTGTTGATAAAGAACATCCATTACAGTTTGAAGTATTAAAAGAAGGTTTATTAAAGAATCACGGATACTGCAAAGCAGAAGTTGAGGGAGTTTTAAGATCTTATGTTGCAGCAAATGAAGGTGTCTTTGAATGTACACCACCAGAATCAGAAGAAGGAACATGGGAGATCAAACAGATCTTAGATGAAGCAAGCAGTGATATGGCATTTGCAGACTTTGACAATGATGGTGAATTAGAAATGTTGACAATCTCACCATTCCATGGAGAGAAGATCAGCATTTTCAAGAAACAGGATGGAGAATTCAAGAAAGTCTATACTTATGAAAAAGATGCTGAATTCGCTCATGGAATCTGGGGTGGAGAGATCGCAGGAACTCAGGGTGTTTTAATTGGACACAGAAAAGGGGAGAGAAATCTGTTATTCTTCCGATGTACAGATCCTGAAAAATTAACATTTACAGCAGACCTTTTAGATAGTGATGTCGGACCAGCAAATGTACTTCATTACACGAATGGTGGTGAAGATTATATCTTATCTGCAAACAGAGAAATTGATGAAATCGCATTGTATAAAGTGGAAAAATGACTACAATTGCAGGAAATCTGAGAATGATAATTAACAGATTGTATACTGGACTCATATATAGCGATGCGGTATAATAAAAAGTGCTTTGGATAATGAATGGGAGGTGAAAAACAATGAAGGAATATGATTCACTTAGTGATAACGAAAAATGCAACATGCTTGCCAGTGTTGCAAACCTCTATTATAATGCGGAAATGACTCAGAATCAGATTGCGGAACGTTTTTTTACCTCACGTTCCAAGATTTCAAGAATGTTAAAAGAAGCAAGACAGCTTGGAATCGTAGAGATCAAGATTTTAGAGCCATGGGACCGCAATGTAGAGCTTGAACAGGAATTTATGAGAAGGTTTGCGTTGAAAGATGTGAGAGTGATTTCTGTTAAAGAAGCAAATAATACGATGGTCCTTCAGAAATTGGGTGAAGTTGCAGCATACTATCTAGATAATCTGTTAAATGACAATATGATTCTTGGGATTTCATGGGGGAATACGATGTATCATACTGTCAAAGCGGTCAAGACAAGTAAGAATATCCCGATCACAGTCGTACCGATCATGGGAGCAGCCAATGTAAGGACTCCAGAGAGAGATTCCTTGGATCTTTCGAAAGAGCTTGCCTATGCATATGGTGGAACATATCATTACATTTATGCACCATTGTTTGTAAATTCGGAAGAAGTCAGAGATAGTCTTGAACAGGAGCCGAATATTAAAGGATGTTTAGAGTTGGCAAAGAATGCAGATATCATTCTAACAAGTGTTGGTTCTATCGTATATAAGAGTTGGAAATCTTATTTAAGTACCAGAGATTTATATAATCTTGAGAAGAAAGGTGCGATCGGACATATCGGAGGACATTTCTACGATATGGAAGGAAATGAAGTCATAACACCATTTGTGAATAAGATGATCGGGCTTGGAATTGAAGATATCAAGAACACAGAGAATGTGATCTGTGTTGCAGGACTTGAGATGAAGGCAGAGGCAATTCTTGGAGCTGTGAGAGGTGGCTATATTAATACACTGATCACAGATGAAGAGGCAGCGAAGGCAGTGCTTGCATTATGTAAATAATATTTAGATTAATAAAAGGAAAGGCTGTAAAATAAGTTTTTAGTGAGACTTATTTTACAGCCTTTTTGCAATTATTTAGCCTTTACACCTTTAGAAGCAGACCAGTTAGAATAATAAGTTTTACCACCAGATTTCAATATTGTGCGGATTCTTACATAATATTTTTCTTAGATTTCAGTTTCTTTATTGTTACACTTGTTTTTTTATACCCAGAAATTTTCTTGATCTTACTCTTAGAGAAATTCGGTTTTTCACTGTACTGAATCTGATAACCAGAGATCCGTTTTGCAGGCATTTTGGTGGAAAGCTTTTTCCAACGGACAGTAAATGATTTTTTCTTAGCTTTTACAGATCTTAAGCTGCTGTTTTTAGGAAGAATCTGATAAGAAATCGTCTTGCTTCCAGTATAGTCACCACGGAAATTAATCTGTGCCTGATAGGTACCAACATTTTTTCCAACTTTCTTATAGATGATATCATAAGAAGAAGGAGAAAGTTTTTTACCATTGCGATCTGTGATCGTGACAGATGGTTTTAGAACTTTTCCATTGTAGGTGTTTTTGGTAATTGTATACACATCAGGCTTTGCAATCGTCTGTACAAGCTGGCTGTCATTACAAATACTGCATCGTTTTATGATACTTCCATCCTGAGATGGTGTAGCTTCGGTTAATATATTTTTATAGTGATGAGATTCACATTTTTCAACATGAATCTTGATGACAGCGGTGGAAGCAAGTTTATCATTTGTCGTAAAAATATCTGGTTTTGAAGCTGTTGCATAGCAGTCTTCGTCAATCACATATTCAAGGTAAATCGTTCCAGGCGCTGTTACATTTAAGCTCACTTTTCCAGTACGGTCTGTTGTGAGTGTTGCAACTTTTCCAGAAGTATCTTCATGGCCAGCGGCATCGGTTAAGATCCAATGACCTCGGTTCTGGTTAAATCCGATATAATCAGTACCAGCAGCATTGATTCCTTTTAGCTTGATATCAGAAACATTCATGGAGGTACCTGCTGGTAAGTTTTTATGATTCGTATTATCAGCAGTTTCGATCCGTGATAATGCCCGTGTAGAGATCAGACCGTCATACGTAATGTTGATCGTCTTTAAATTAACACTGTACGTAGCGCCTGCAGATGACATCGGAATATACTGGGCAGTATTTGATAAAGCATAACGAAATGCCTGTTTTGTATCAGCATTTGAAGCAAAACTGCTCCATGTAACGCCACGGTTGGTATCTTTAATATTTAAGTTATCAGTAAGATAAGTCTTTAAATCTTCTCTGGCACTGATACTGCTGCTTCCAAAAGTACCTAAAGTTGCGGTTGCAGCATCAGCCTGGTCATTGCTTGCATTGAGTACATGTTCTAACAACATTACTTTATAAGTAAGGATCACAGGGCAGTTATATGTTGTCACTTCCTCGCTGTCAGAAGTAGTTCTCTTCATTTTGATCGCACTGTAAGCAGGAAGGGAAATGGATGATTTGTCTTCTTTTTTCTCTGTTTTGCTGACAGAATCTTCTTTGGACCAGCCTTTTTCTACGGTATTGGAATAATCAAATGTATAATCCACAGAACCACTTGCAAAGGCTCCAAAGTTAACATTTGTTCCGACAGTTACGGAATGTCCCATTGTGTAAGAAGAACTTCCGCTGATATTACTTGTATGGGATACTGTATTTTCTGTACTTCCGGTATATTCAGCATTGGCACTCTGAGGAGTATCATTCGTGAAACTAGAAACAAAAGATTCGTTTTTATCAGAACCATCACTTCTTGTACGGATATAAGTAGTTCCAGTATCTTCCTGAAGGACAGGACTTACCTTGAAATCATAAAAGACAGCGATCAAGGCACTTCCATGTCCACGTCGGTTACTATCACCTTCTGATCTGTTCAGACTTAAAATAGACCAAAAGACATCCTGCGTTGTATTATTTTCAAGAGACTTGAAGCTGTGAGTTGCATTTTTATCACTCCAATCCCAGCCTTTTTTATTGCTGCTGCTTGTATGCTGAGCCAGATAATATTCATATAACTTCTTGCGGATATCTGTATTTGCACTGCTTAAAGAATTGCTGTAATTGAAGCCGCTTCGATGAATGTACCATACATAATTGCTTTTATACTCATTATTGGATATTTTCCCAGTATTATTATATTCAGCGATCGTAGAATAACGCATAGCTTCCATTCTTGAGCTGTAATTGCTGGTACCAGACTGTGACTGGCGGTTTCGATGAAGTATATAAGCGATGTCAAACCAGTCTTCTGCCGAAGTTGCATTTGGTGCACCAGATTTGGTGGAAGCATTTGTCTTTGTATGACTGCCATTAAGCATATCCTGATAAAATTTCAGCTTACTGGAGTTGAACGCATTTGATCTTACATTAAATGCGACAGAGTTTCCACTACATACTCCAGCAGATTCTTTTAAAGTTAAAGTATCAGGAACAGATGCAGGAGAAGCTGCCGATACATTAAATGCAGGGGAAATCCCGCTTAATAAAAATGATATGGAGAGAAACGAAGAAAATATCCTCTTACCCCATAAGTTTTTTAGATTCTTTTTCATATATAAGACCTCCTTCACATAAAAATACCTTATTATCTCTGGTTTTATTTTATGAAAAAGACTGTTTGAGAAATAGTAACCGATAGTCACATGTTGATTTTGGAGTTTCGATGAAAAGACGTGACTCTAAGACACTATTTCATAAGGAAAAAACATTATAAAATGATATAAATATCAAAAGTATAAATTACGTTTGTACTTGCATAAATGCGATCTTATGGAAAAGGAGAGTGGTATTATGAATAAGTTGAAAAAAGACAAGAAGATAACATATAAAATGATATCGGTATGTTTAAGTCTTGTTATGATGATCACAAGTTTTTTACCAATGACAGTGCAGGCAGCAGACAAAAATGAGATCATAAACTCGTTAAGTGATATTCCAGCAATATTGGAAGATAAAGATACGCAGGCACTCGGCAGTGGCAAGATTTATTATCGAAAAGCTGATGTTGATATTGCGGATGGAACGAACACAAGTAATTATCAGAAAGCATTGCAGACACCATTTCAAGATGACCAATATAAGATGAACACGTCGACAAGTTCGTTAGTCAATGACTGGGAGTATTTGGGAGCTTGTCTCTTTGAAAGAGCCAAGGCGAGTGATACACCAACGAAATATATAAAGAATCTAACAGTTTATGAAAAAAAGATCTTCCAGAAGGTATGGTAGATAAATATCGATTTTTAGAACCAGAAATATTTGAAGGTACAGATAACAGTCTGAAAAATGCACAGAAAAAGGTAATAGATCAAATAAACAAGTTTGTAACAGTACAAGAAGCACCTCAGTTATCAGATAGCAATGAAGAAGGTCCTGTTTACTATAAAACGATACTTTTGCCTGTGCTTTATGCTACAGGAAGAATTCAAATTCGAGCAATGACGGTATACTTCCATAATTTCAAGGTTTCACCGATTTATCCAATGAGTGAAGGAAGTTACTATCGTGAAATCAGTGATGAACAAGAAAAAAGTCCAATGTATACGGCAGGCTACAATAATGACAGTGGAACGACAGTTTCTGGAACGCAGTCATTAACAAATGCGGTAAACTATACAGTCACAAATGCAGTAAATGGATCCAAATCGTATACCTATGAAGAATCAGTGTCCGTAGAATATAAGAAAGCATTAGGTGTATTTGGAGAAATTACAGGGACTATTGGATTTAATACATCGCAGGCAATTGAAAATGGATGGTCTAATGAGAAAAGTGAAAGCAAGACAACAGAAACATCGTCCGAAGCAACAATAACATTACCACCATATACTGCAGCATATATCAGGCAACAACAGAAAAAACAGAAGGCAGTGACTTATTATAAATGTCCAGTACTGATCAATTATGATGTAACGATCACAGGATGTGATGCAGCAACATATGTGCTAGGAACATTCAGTGGAAGTAATGCAAGAGCTTCCTTAAAAAACCGAGCAGTTCTTCATCCTACAGATACAGATAAAGACGGAATCAGTTGGACGAATATTAAGAATGATCAAACAGCAGATAAAGCGATCAACCGCATTAGCCGGAACGTTTTAATGTGTACAGCAGGTGGTTCTTATACAGAAGATCTATTGACAACAGAGAGTAAAGTTGATGAACTGATCGCAACAAGACCGCTTACTAAAGTTGTGGCAGACAGGTATGATCAGGCAATGAAGAGTGGAGAGAGTTTCTCATTAAATCAGATTCAATTGAATGGAATGAACGAAAAAGATGCCGTATATTATGGATTTCAAAGTAAATATGGTACTTGGAAAGTAACAGATGCCAGTGGAGATCCAATAGAAAATGGAGATATTACATTAAGTGGTGGAAAAGGTGCGCAGAAAGTCACAGCACAAAAAGAAGGAACTTACTATCTCACATATTTTATTGATGAAGACCAATACCATACAATAACCAACATGAATCATTATGCAACCAATCAGACCGTCACAAGACCAACGGTTAAATTTACCGTAGAAAAAGTGCCAGTAAATAATAACACGTCAGATACAAAAAAAGATGATCAAACAAATAATACAGGCAAGAATGATCAGCAGATCAAAAATATCACAATTGGGGCAATCTCTGATAAAATTGCTTCAGGCAAAAAGATCAAACTGACAACTAATCTGCCAAAAGACAAAGTAAAATGGACGACAAGCAATTCCAAACTTGCCACAGTAGATAAAAATGGAGTCGTAAAGATCAACAAAAAAGCAGCAGGCAAAAAGGTTACCATCACAGCAATAGCAACAGATGGAAGTGGTAAAAAGAAAACATTTGTGATCCGGGTTATGAAAGGTGAAGTAAAGAAGATCACGCTCAAAGGAAAGAAGAGTGTTAAAGCAGGAAAGACAGTGAAATTAAAAGCTGTAGTCAAAGCAAGCAAAGGAGCTAATAAAAAACTTCGTTGGACATCAAATAATACAAAATATGCAACTGTTACATCAAGTGGTAAAGTAAAGACAAAGAAAGCAGGAAAGAAAAAGACCATAAAGATCACAGCGATGGCAACAGATGGAACTAATAAAAAAGCAACGATCAAGATCAAGTTAAAATAAGATCATAAAAAACAATGACGTAAGTATTCTATTCAAAAGAATAAGATGCTTACGTCGTTTGCTTTAGGATTTTATCGGAATTTCCTATGCAATAAAAATTATTAATTTGAAATTTCCTGATAAGTATTCAGATCGTCAGGTAATGAAATTGTCACAGATTTTCCAGGATTATGATAAGTCAGGTTCATTTTTAAAGTGATCGAATCTGTCTCATTGTCACCGCTTTCCATAACCATCTGGATGGATTCTTTCACAGGAAGATCTTTGTCATTCAATGTTTTTGTACCTGTCAAAGAAGAAATCTTAATGGAATTACTTCCACCAGTTACAGTTGTCATCTGGGAAGCGATATCTTTGACATATTGATTCAATCCATCATTATTGATACTGTATTTCAGAACAGTATTTCCATCCTTTTCGCTAAGTTTCAGATCTTTATAATATTTTGCAGGCAAAGAAGTCTGCCCTGTGGTTGATTGAATCTGTTTTTGAAGACCTGCGATATCCATTTTTATTTTCTGCTTTGTTCCATTGGTGTTCATGTAATAATAACCATCAGAATAATACATATTCATATCCATAGTCTGCCCAAGCATATTTAAGGTAGAAGTCATAGACATTTTTAACTGATCTTTATCAACAGTCTGTAGTTTTGTGTCAAAATTCATCTTGATCGTAATGTTTGAGGATGAAGAAGCATCACTATTTGCGATCTTATAAGAAGCTTCTCCACTGAAATCAGCATCTTTTAATTTGGAACTTTGTTTAAGACTTGATTCCAAAACTTCTTTCGCAGTACGTTTCTTCTGACAGCCGCTGATTGAAAAAAGCAGCATACAGGAAAGAAGCAATGCAGTCACTTTTTTTATTCTAATTTTCATAATGAATCCCTCCATGAAAGAGTTAGTAGTTATTAAGTTTAGTTTACCATATAATCATGATTTTGTGTTAAACTAAAAACAAGAACAAGAATGGAGGTGCTTGGAATGAAAAAGACAGTATATCTGACATCAAGACAAGACGGATTAAAATTACACGTTCTGCTTATGGAACCAGAACAATCTCCAAAGGGAATCGTACAGATCTGCCACGGTATGGCAGAACATAAAGAACGCTATGAGCCTTTTATGCAAATGTTGTGTGACAATGGCTATATCAGTGTGATCCATGATCACAGAGGACACGGAAAGAGTGTCAAAGATGCGGCAGACCTTGGATATTTTTATGATGACAGTGGAAAAGCGATCATAGAAGATGCTCATCAGGTAACAACATGGATGAAAGAACGATATGGGGGAGAACTTCCATATCATTTGTTCGGACATAGTATGGGATCTTTGGTGGTTCGTTGTTATCTGAAAAAATATGATGAGGAGCTGGACTCTCTGATCGTATGTGGAAGTCCAAGTGAAAATAAAGCAGCAAAGGCCGCAAGCCTTCTTGCAAAAACTGCTTGTAAAATGGGAGCACACAAAAAAGGAGAGTTCTTCCAGAAGATGGCGTTTGGCTTATATGGAAAGGCATTAGGAGAAGATGAATCAGAAAATGGCTGGATCAGTTATAACAAAGAAAATGTAAAAGCTTATGATGAAAATCCATTGGATGGATTCGTATTTAGCAATAATGGATTTTTAAATCTGTTTTTACTAATGGATGAAACTTATAATAAAAAAGGATGGCAGGTAAAACATCCGTCACTTCCGATTCTGTTTATAGCAGGAGCAGATGATCCATGCATTGGTTCAAAGAAACAATATGCGCAGGCAATGACTACGCTGAAGAAGCGAGGGTATAATCAGGTACGTGGAATGTTATTTTTAAACCGGAGACATGAGATCTTAAATGAAGACGATGTAGATAAGGTTTATGATGCAGTATTGCATTTCTTAGAACAGCATTCCAAAAAAGATGACTGATAGTAACTAGGGAGATAAGAAAGAGCGTGATAAACTAGAAGCAAGATCATGAAAGGGGAGGGAAGTTCGTGGGAAAATGGTTTCGTCAGATATTGCAGGGAGAACATTCATTGTTTCGGTTATCCCTTCCATTTCGGGTAAGATTATTTAATGTGCTTGCATTAGTTGGTGGTATGATCAGTCTGATCAATGGGATTTCATCATATGTAAATAATCAGGATAGCGTAATTCTAGGATTGAATCTTGGGATTGCAGTGTTATCTTTTATGTTGTTGTTTTATGCTTACAAAAGCGGCAGATATCAGTTTTGTTATGTCGTTACGATCATTACGATCTTTCTTGTGATGTTCCCATATTTATTTTTTAAATCTGGCGGTTACAAGGGCGGGATGGTCTCTTTTTATATTTTTGGAATCTTATTTACGGTCTTTATGCTGGAAGGAAAGGCAATGTTTTTTACAGCATTTACGGAAATGGTCGTATATATAGCAACGATCCTGATCGCCTATCAAAATCCGCAGATGGTCGTGTGGTTCTCCTCTGAAAAAGAAGTTGTGATGGATCTGTTGATAGGATTTTGTGCATCTAGTATTTCAGTGGCAGCAGTGATGTATCTGCATTTTCGAATGTACAACAAGCAACAAAAGATCTTAGAAGAAGCAAGGATTGAAGCACAATCAGCAAACAAGGCAAAGAGCGCATTTCTTGCCAATATGAGCCATGAGATCCGGACTCCGATCAATGTAATGCTTGGAATGAACGAGATGATCCTTAGAGAAAGTGAAAGCGAAGAAATCCGCCAATATGCAAAAAGCATTGAACGTTCAGGAGGGTATCTGATCTCATTGATCAATAATATTCTGGATATTTCAAGGATTGAATCCGGGAAAATGGAGATTGAAGAAGGAAAATATGAACTCAGACAGCTGCTTGATGAAGTGATGTTGATCGCAGAGAAACAGGCGGAACAAAAGTCATTAAAAATGAACTTGATATTTGATAAGACTTTGCCAGCGTACCTGATCGGTGATGTGATACATATCAAACAGATTCTTTTGAATCTGATCAATAATGCAGTAAAATATACCCAAGAAGGTCAGATTGATATTAAAGTCAGTAAAAATGAAGAAGAAACGAAGCTTATTTTCGAGGTAAAAGACACAGGGATCGGGATCAAAGAAGAAAATTTATCTATTTTGTTTGATGCATTTATGAGAGTAGACTCTAAGAAGAATAAGAAGATCAAAGGAACTGGATTAGGACTTGCAATCGCAAAACAGTTGGCAGAACAGATGGACGGCAAGATCTGGGTAGAAAGTGTATATGGCAAAGGGAGCAGTTTTTTTGTGCAGCTTCCAATGAAGAAGGTATCTGATGGGAAGATTTCAAATGCTGAATGGAAGGAAACGGATGAACGAAAGAGAAGATCATTTGTTGCACCGCAGGCAAAGATTTTAATTGTAGATGATAATCCGGAAAATCTCATGGTGACAAGATCACTTCTGAAGCGTACAGCTGTGTTTGTGGATACAGCAGCCAGTGGAGAGGAATGTGTGCACAAAGTCAGGCAAAATATATATGATCTGATCTTACTTGATTATATGATGCCGCAGATGGATGGGATCGATACGATCCGGGAATTAAAGAAAGATGTACAATTTCATATTCCAGTGATCGCCTTGACTGCAGATGTAACGAAAGGGATTGAACAGACATTTTTAAGAGAAGGATTCTGTGCGTATCTTTCAAAGCCGGTGATGTGGAGCAAATTAGAAGACCTGCTGATGAAATATTTGAGAGATGATCTTGTATTTATTCGTGAGGATCTGAAAGAAGAACAAAAGATCAAAGACGAAGAATTTAAGCAGCTGAAGGGGCAGCTAAAAGAAAATGATATAAAGATTGAAGAGGGGCTTAGACTCTTGGATGGAGATTTTATGCAGTATCGTAAACTGATGGAATTCTTTACGGAGTATCAGGAAGAATATATGAGACAAATGCAGCAGTTGATGACACAAAAGGAAGTGAAAGTCGATGAGATCACAAGAATGATGCACACCTTAAAGAGCAATGCAAAAGCGATAGGTGCGATTCATTTGTATGAGATCGCAAAAGAAATGGAAGATAGAGGGAAACAAAAAGATATGGAATATATCATATCTGCCTATGATCTGCTTAAATTGGAGTGGGGACGAGTATTCAAAGCATCGCAGGAATTTATTGAACAAACGAAAAATATTTTGTTTGATCAGGAAAAAGAAGAAAAAAACAAGCGAAGTAAAGAAGAAATCAAAGAAAAATTAAAAATATTTATCACCAGATATCAGGCAAAAGAAGCGAAAGAACAGATTCAGTATTATCGAAAAGGCGAAATATCCGAGGAAGAAAGAAATATCTTGAAAGAGATAGAAGTGCGGATCGATCAGCTTGATTTTGATGAGGCAGAAATCCTTATGAAACGATGGGAGGGAATGGAATGAGAGAGAATCATATTTTGATCATAGACGATGATCTTATGCTTCTAAAGACGGCAGAAGAGATTTTATCTGACCAATATAATGTCAGTGTCGCAAAGAGTGGAATACAGGCGTTAAATCTGTTAAATAAAAATATCATTCCAGATTTGATCTTATTAGACATTGATATGCCACAGATGGATGGATACGAAACATTAGAAGAAATCAAAAAAATCCCAGGATGTGAACTGATCCCGATCATATTTTTGACGGGATTTTCAGAAATGGATTATGAAGTGAGAGGATTGAAAGCAGGAGCAGTTGATTATATCGTAAAACCATTTGCAAAAGAAATCTTACTTGCCAGAGTTGAACGGCATTTGGAACGATATCAGCAGAGACAGCACAAACAATTCATGGAATTATCCGATTATGCCAAACAGATCAAAAGCCAGTTAACACCAACAGAATGGAAGATCGCAATAGCGATCGCAGAAGGTATGGAAAATAAGGAAATCGCTGAGTCTATGCATTATTCTTATGGGTACGTGAAAAATCTTGTGGCAAGGATCTTCTCAAAATTAGAGATAGAAAAACGCCGGGAATTAAAAAAATTAATGGTCAAAGAATGAAATTTGATTGTATGAGTTGAAGGTCATCGAGTATTTAGAGAAAAAATAAAAGATAGCATGTGAGCAACACGAATTCCATTGACGGAGTTTTGACAGAACGCTT
>OGRS01000769.1_pt1 | contig 26015 bp, 19 predicted proteins | sample 1553561 | NCBI WGS metagenome assembly OGRS01 (sample SAMEA2580103, study PRJEB22360) | human gut metagenome | biome: human gut; feature: human-associated habitat; material: faeces | place: Denmark | collected 2008/2010
CAAAAATAAAAAAATATTTAAAGAAATATAAAAAAGAAAAAACATTACCACCAAAAGAAATGGGATATTTAATGGATAACTTTGCTGGATATTTTTATGGAGGAGATATACCAAAAATTTTTTTACAGACAGGAGATTATGATAAAAAATATGAAGATGTCAATGTAATATTTTTTGAAGAAGATAAAAAATAATGAATAACTGGATATTTTTCTTAATATTTACTTTAGTATTAATATATTTAAAAAAATATAATCATCTATTGATTATAACACTCCCCTATTTAACAACAATATTTTTTACTAATATTCAAAATACAAATCAAGGGAGAGAGATTTTTGATTTATTTTTTATATTTTTAATTGGATTGTATATTCTGATTTCAATTATAAGCAAAGCATCACAAAAATATAAAAATATAAATATAATTATTGTGAGTATATTGTGGTGTATAATCTTATCTATTGATATCGTTACAAATAATTCTAATAATTTAATAATTATTGATATAGGAAATTTAATAATGATTTTACTTTTACTAAAAAAATTTAACTTATAGGGAGGTTAAAAAAATGAAAAAAAAATTATTTATAATTTCTGTCTGTTTAACATTAATGGCAGGTTGTATGTCTTTGGAAAAGCGTGATTATTATGATGATACATTTTCATTTGGCAGATTTAAAGAAATGCCATATTTTCCAACTTATACTGTTCCAAACTCAGAGTCTCAAACACTTAGAAACTATTTTTCTACTGTATCTATTATTGGTATTCCTTTGGTTGTTTTAGATTATGCTTCTTCTACTGTTTTAGATATAGTTTTATTACCTTTGGATATTTATAGAAATAATGTTGTTATTCCAGAAAGACAAAAATATAAAAAAGTATTGGATGAATTATTAGTTGATTACACTGATGCAGTAGAAAAATTACGTCACGCCAAAACAGAAAAAGAGAAAAAAATTATAAAAGAAAAATATAAAAAATCTCTTGATGAATATTGTGATAGATTAAAAGAGTTAGATGCTAACTATGTTTTTGATTCTCGTCCTCAAGATATGTATAGTCTAGAATAATATTTTTTTATTTCAATTTTATTTCAAAAAACAAAAAAAGAGCTAGAAAATTCTAGCTCTAATTTTATTTCATTTTTTATTTTGTAGCTTTTCTTGAGAAAGCAAATGCCACTGCTGTAACAATAACACAAGGAACTAACCAAGCAAATCCATCTTTTCCTAAAGGAATTAATTGTACTGCATTTGTAAACGCTCCAATTTTAAATGTTACTCCTAATGTTTCTACGATACTGATTAATAAAGTGATATATACACCAGCTTTGTAAGCTAATTCATTTTCTAATCCAAATACGTTGAATAGAATTAAAACTATTGTTATTGGATATAAGATACATAATACTGGAACTGATAATTGAATAATAAAGTCAACTCCACCGATTGCCATTACTGATGAAAATACGCAAGTTGCAACAGCGATAGTTTTATAAGAGAATGGAGTGATTCTTGAGAACCAGTCACTTGTTAATGCTACAAGACCAACTGATGTTGTTAGACAAGCTGCAGCAACACAGATTCCAAAAGCCATTTTTCCAATTGAACCAAGAGTTGCTTCTGCAATGTATAAAGCTGATGCTGTTGTAGCAGCACTATTTTCTACACCACTGATTCTAGCTCCAAGATACATAAGTGAGAAATAAATTAATCCTAAACCGATTGCAGCAATAACTCCTGCTCCTGTTAAATATCCACTTTGTTCGTGAGAATCTTCTATACCTTTTCCTTTTAAACCTTTAACAATAACAACTCCAAAAAGAACTGATGCTAAAGCGTCCATTGTTTGATATCCTTGGATAAATCCAAAAGCAAACATTCCACTTTCAACTTTGTGAACTGGTGTTCCTAAATCTCCAGTTACACCTAATACTGTGATAGCAAGTAAAATTACTAAAATGATTGGTGTTAAAAATTTTCCAATGATGTCAGTGATTTTTGATTCTTTTATAACTAGTAATAAAGTTACAGCAAAGAAAATAACTGAACTTACAACAGTCACTGTAAATTTATCCATATTTGATAATGCTGGTAAAACTCCCATTTCAATTGTTGTTGACCCAGTTCTTGGAATAGCAAATAATGGTCCAATTACTAATACAAGTACGCTACAATAAGCGTTATTAAAAAATTTAGAAACCTTTGTTGAGAAATTTTCTAATTCTCCAACTTTCGTAAAAGCTAAAACTCCTAGTAAAGGAAGTCCAACTCCTGTAAGTAAAAATCCAAGTCCAGCTAAAAGCCAATTATCTCCCATATTAATTCCTACTGATGGTGGAAATATTAAGTTTCCAGCTCCAAAAAACATCGCAAACAGTGCAAATCCTAGTACCAATACTTCTTTTCTTTTGTTCATACCCTTCTCCTTTTTCACACAATATTTTTCAAAAAACTCTCTTTTCTTTCACAAAAGATTGTTTTTTATTAACTTTTTTTAAACCATTTGAAATTTTTTTCAAACTTTTCTTCGGTTGACAATGATTTTACCAAACAAAATCTCATCTGTCAACAAAATTTTATTTTTTTCTTTTTTTGTGCCACATAAACCGTTCAAAATACTAGTTTTATATTGGTACTATTTTTTATTATTACTATCTTATTTTTTTATTATTTTATTTTTTTCATAAAATTTTCAAAAAAATAATTTTTTTTGTTAAAAAACACTTGCTTTTTTTTCAATTTAGGTTTATACTTTAGTAAATTATAGTGCAATTTGAAAAAGGAGAAAAAAATGTTTTCACTTAAATCAATAATATTTGTCATATGTGCTATTATTCTCATACAAATTTTTATGAGAACAATTTCATATGCCAAAAATTATGTTAGGAATTAAGTGTTTGAGTAAACCTTTTTATTTTTAGGGAAATTTGATTTTGATTTATTTAAGCAACCTAGCAGGGTTGCTTTTTTTATTACATAAAGGTCGGTGAGTAGTTTGTTTTTAAGTTTTTTACTGTTTTTTCTAAGTTCTATGTTTTTTGTTAATAGATATTATCTTTCCAAAGAGGAATTTTCATATAAAAATATTTTTCACGAAGATTTTAATAATAAATCTTCAAAATCTCACACTGAAAAAAGATTTTTACTAGAAAATATAGCTCTTATAATATGACTTTTTATTTTTGAATAGTTTCAAGGAGGATATTATGGACAGAAGTTTTCAATTTAGAGATGCAAAACTTTTACCTTTGCTGATTAAATTTTCTATTCCAAGTACAATAGTTGCTCTTTCATCTATTTTGATGAATAGTACTGACAGATATTTTATTGGTCAAGCTGTTGGAAGAACAGGAATAAGTGCTATTGCCACTATCTATCCCCTTATAGTTTTGGGAGATGCTCTTGGAATGTTTTTTAATGCTGGTGGTTCTTCCCTTGTAAGTATTCAACTTGGACAAAATAATCTAGCTGGAGCTAAGAAAACTCTTGGAACTTGTATCTTCACTGTTGGAATTATTGGAATAATCTATACTTTGCTCGGATTTATTTTTATGGATTCGATAGTGAGATTTTTGGGAGCCAGTGATTCAAATATAAAATATGTTGAGGACTACTGCAAATTTTTTCTTCCATCTGTAACATTCCAAATGGCATTTTGGTCTTTCTGTGCCTTTGTGAGAAGTGAAGGAAATCCAATTATGTCTATGATGATAAACTTTGCCTCAATTTTTGCAAATGTTATTTTGGATTATCTTTTAGTTATGGTACTTGGTTGGGGAATGAAAGGAGCAGCCATCGCAACATCTATGGCAAACTTTGTCCCAGCTATGCTTTTGCTCTATCATTTTTATAAAAGTGATCTACTAAAACTAGAAAATAAAAATATCGTTTGGGATTTTCAAATAGTCAAAAAAATGTTTTCTACAGGTTTTTCATCTTTTGCCAACGAATTTTTATACGGAACATATATTTTAGTTTTAAATATGCAACTTTTAAAATATGGTGGAGATATAGCTTTAGTGAGCCTTGGGATTATGACTATTCTTAGAAGTTTTATCAATACAAGCTATAATGGATTAAACCAAGGACGTCAACCGATTATCTCTTACAACTGGGGTGCAAAAAATTATAAAAGAGTTAAAGATACATTTTTACTTTCTCTTTTAATCTCATCTATCTCTTCAGTTATTTTAGTAAGCATTGTGGTTATAAAATCTGATGATATAGTTAGATTATTTATAAAAAATGACCCTGATGTTGTAGCATATACAACTAAAGCTATTAGATATCATCTAAAATTTATGACTGGAACTGCTATCTATCTTTGTTGTGGAACTTACTTCCAAGCTATAAGAAAAGGATTTATTACAACAAGATTTATTTTTTTAAGACTTGTGGTGCTTTCAATCCCTCTTGCTTATATCTTACCTTTAAAATTTGGAGCTATGGGAGTTTTGATGAGTTTTCCTATTGCTGATTGTACAACCGCTCTTGTATCTTTATATTTTATGTACAAAGAAGTTAAAATGCTAGATAGAAAATATATGCGTCATCAGATGATAGAAAGATATCTCAAACTAAACAAACCTATAAATTAAAAAATTGGGACTACTGCTTTTAACTTGCAATAGTCCCATTATTTTTATCTTAAAATTTCAAAATTTATTTTTTCCATATCCCCCTCTTCTGAGATAATAGTCAGTTGATATTTTCCATTTCCTAATTTTAGATTTTTTTCCCTATCCCTAGTTTTATCCAAATATTCTCCATTTAGATACCAATATAGATTTTGATTTTTTAAATTTGCTATCTTTATAATCAGATCTTTTTCTCCGTCAAAATCTTTAGGGATAGTTATTCTAAGCCCATTTGTTGGATAGATAATTTTTATCCCTTTTTTCTTGGAAGTATTTCCAAAGATATTTGATACATCAAAACCATTCCTTATGAAAAAGTTTATAACCTCTATTGGGTAGTTAAGAATTATTTTTTCTTTTCTATTTAGAAAATTTTTATCTCTGGAGTCAATCTCTTGCCCATTATCATCTACAAATATTTTTTTGTAGTATGGAGAAGTTCTCAAAGGTTTAGCATCGTTAGGATATAAAATCTCCTTTGATGGAATTTGATATTTTAGACGATATCCAGTTTCTTCATCTACTTTTATTTTTACAAGGTCATTTGGCTTTTGAAATTCTTTTTGTTTTTTAGGCAATATCTTCATTATTCTAAATAGAAGATTTCCTGCACTATAAACTCCTGTAAGATTGGAGTTTCCCTCTCCAGTAAAATTTCCTACCCAAACTACCAAAGTCCAATCAGGTGTTACACCAACTGCCCAACCATCTCTTCTGCCATGGCTAGTCCCAGTCTTCCAAGAGATTGGATTTTTTTCTTTATACAGAGTTTCCATTCCCGGTCTTTCTAATTTCTTGATAGTATTTAGTGTTAAATATGAGCTACCTTTTGATAAATATCTATTTTCTTTTGAAAAATTTCTAGTTCCTACATCTATATATATAGGAGATCTGAAATCTCCAAAATTAGCAAGTCCAGAATATAATTTTCCTATCTCTTCCATAGTAAATTCTTTTGTTCCAAGTATTAGGGATAAACCATATCTTGATGGATTATCATCACTAAATCCCAAAACCTCTTTTAAAAAATAAAAAAACTTTTCCTCACCATACTCTTTCAAAAGACCAACAAATGGAATATTTAGAGATTTTATCAAAGCATCTTGTATTTCCACTATTCCATAATATTTTTTATTAGCATTTTGTGGACTAAAGTTTACAAAATAAAGGGGTACATCTGGAACTTTTGAACATGGAGCAATTAATCCCTCATCAATAGCCACAGCATAAAGGAAAGGTTTTAGAAGTGATCCCGGAGATCTTTTTGCAATTATCCCATCTACTTGTCCATTGTTTTCAAAATCATAAAAATCTTGTGAGCCTATATATGATTTTATCTCGGAACTTTTATTATCTATAAGAAGTACACTTAAATTTTTTATCCCTTGGGTTTTTAAAAAGTCCGAATAATCTTTTGAGATTTTTTCTATTTTTTCTTGTAGCTCACTGTCTATAGTAGTTTTTATTATTTTTTCTTTTCTCTCTTCTATAATTCTCCTTGTAAGATGTGGAGCTAGATTTTTAAAAGAGTATCTTTTATCAGGTAATGGCTCTTTCAGAGAGATTTCATACTGTCTTTTATTTATTATTTTTTTATCATAAAGTTTTTTCAATAAAAAATCTCTTTTTTTAAGGAGCTTATTTTGATTTTTTTCCACATTCATAAGCCCCGGAGAATTTGGAAGAACTGCAAGCAGTGTAGATTCTCCCCAAGTGAGTTCATCAGGTTTTTTCTGAAAATACATATATGAGGCTGTTTTATATCCTACAATATTTCCACCATAGGGAGCATTGTTAAGATACATTCTAAGTATCTCATCTTTTTCAAAAAATTTATCAATCTTTATAGCCTGAATAATCTCAATATATTTATTAAAAATATTTCTTTCTTTTGGCTTAAGGGATTTTGCCACCTGCATAGTTATTGTACTAGCTCCTGTTTTTCTTCCTTTTATAAGATTATCTCTTACAGCTCTTACAAGAGAGGTAAAATCCACCCCAAAATGTTTATAAAAATCTTTATCTTCATAATTTATCACAGATATTTTTAATTTTTCTGGAATTTCGTCGATACTTTTTAAATGCCACTGTTCATCTTTATTAAGTGAAACTCCTATTATCTCCCCTTTATCATCAAGGACAGACACACTGTATCTGTCCTCAAAAATTTTTTCTACATTATGTATATTAAAATTAAAAAATATATATCCACTTATTCCAAAGAGCAAAATAATAGGTAAAACTAATATTTTACAATTTTTTTTCATTATTTAACCTCTACTTCAAATCCCTTCAGATAAGCTTGATAATTTTTATCATACATTGCCTCTGCTTTTGTTCCAGGGAAATCAAATTTTCCTTTTGTTACAACATTTACCTTAATAAAGAAACTTTCATTAGAACCATTATAACTATCATAATCAAAGAACCACATAACTCTGTCATCTCTTATATCTTCATAATCTATATTTTCTTTTAATTTTGTTAAAATCCACTCTGGATATTCTCCATTCACAGCCCTTATATTTTCTATCTCCCAACCAGTTGGTAGGATTTGTACAAGAGCCATTTCATTTATATAGAAAGATTTTTCTTTATCACTAGGAAGCAGTTTAATTTCTAGCCAGAAACTATCTCCAGATGATAAAATTTTAGGGTCAATAACATTTCCATTGATATCATAATAATTTCTTTCAATTTTTATATTTTTTTCTATATCTTCCATTTGATAATTTATAGGAACACCTTCCCAAGAATATTCCAAGAATATATTATTTTCACTTCTAGAAACTATTTTTATATTTTTAGAAGTTTCAGGAATACTAGTTCCATAAATTCCATTTTGAGTTTTAAATGGTATTCTTTCGCCGTCTATTAAAATATCTCCCTCTACCTCTTGAGAAATTCCACCATTTGTTAATTTTGCAAGAGTCATCAAAGAGTAACCTAGACTTTGAGTTGATAACCATTCATCAGATTTTATCTCATTTAAAATTTCATTATATAGTTTTTCATCAACTTTTCCAAAAATATTATAATAAGCACCTAAAATTATAGATTTATCACGAGTATCAGAGCCATAAGAATAATTTCTAAACTCTTCATTATTATTAATAGAAAAATCTAATTTATCTCCTATCTCTTTAGCTAGTTTTTCCTCTCCGATATTTTTATAAGCTGAGGCGATAAACCATTTACTTATATTATTTAATTTATCAAAATAGTTTTCATAAATCATATTTAATTGGCTAATCTCTGGAGTATCAGTCAATGATAAAATATAGATTGCATAGGCTCTTATATTAAAATCTATGTCAGAGGATTTTGTAAGTTTTTTTGTAAAATCTCTCCATCTCTCATACATATCATTTGGTATATAATAACCTAGATTTTTTGCCTCTACTATGAAATGTCCAACATAATTTGTTGCCCAAATATCAGTTTCTCCACCAATCCAATAAGCAAAAGATCCATCATAAAGTTGGAATTTAATAAGTCTTTCTATTCCGCCATTAATATTTTTTAAGATCTCAGCTCTATTAAATCTTTGACTTCTTGTTAATCTGTCAATATAGATTTGTGGGAACATTGTAGAAGTAGTTTGTTCTACACAACCATAAGGATATCTTATAAGCCAACTTAATCTTTTATCTATTCCAAGAAGTGGAGTATTAGAGATTGTTAGATAAGATTTTACAGTTCCTTTTATATAGTCTTTTGGCTGTTCGTAAGAAAACTCTTCAGATTTTTTTAAGATTTTAGTTTCTTCATTATATATATAAGGATTATTTGAGTTGATATTTATATCTACCACATCTTCATAAGAATAATCCTTTGAAAAAACAGTTATTTTTATCTTACTATTTCCAACTTCATTTGGAACTTTTTCATTAAAGTATATAGTTTTATTTTCTTTTTTAGAAAAATCTAGTTTTTGACTTTGGATTTTTCCAAAACTTTCTACTTTTACTTCTACCTTTCCTAAATTTTCTTCAAGAGCAAAAACTTTAATCGGAATTTGAAACTCATCTTGAACTTTTAAATTTCTTGGAAGAGTAATATCTGCCACAACTGGAGCTTTTACAATAATTTCACTTTCAGCATTTCCATATTTTTGTAAGTCTGCTCCAACTACCATTACTTTTACAGCTCCCATATAGTTAGGCATTTGAAATTCTACTTCTCCAAATCCATTCTCATCTGTTTCTAAAACACCTTTAAACATTGCCACTGGTTTAAATCTTTGTACATCTTCTATTCCCATATTTTTTACTCTTTGGATAGATGATACACTTACCATCTCCTCAACAAATCCATCTCCACCAGTTTTTAAAATCTCGTGAACTTTACCAAAAGTTTTTCCCATTATCTCAGAATAATTATCAAAATAACTTCCTTGTAAAGCCTCTTTTTGATAGAAATATTTCCAAGGGTCTGGTGTTTCAAAAGCTGTTATATCCAAAAGTCCTTGGTCAACAACTGCCACAGTATATTTCATTTTTTTATTTTCAAGATTTTTTACTTTAATTTTAAATTTTTCATTTGGTTTTATCTCTTTTGGAGTTTCCAATTTTATTTTAAGTTTTGTTTCCTCATTTTCAACTAAAATAGGCACAGCTCCATAAAGTCTAAGTGGTCTATCATTTTCTAAATTTTCATAATCTTGGAAAAGACCAATTGAAATATAGGCATTTGGAAACATATCTTCTGTAACTTTTATTTCATAGATATTTTTTAACTCATTTGCATCTATCCAAACTTTATCCAAAATATTTCCAGATTTTTCAATAGTTACAAGAGCTTTCGCACCTTTTGTTCCCTCAAAAGTAACCTTTGCTGTATCTCCAATATTATATTTTTCTTTGTCAGTTTCTATTTTTAATTTATCTATTTTTTTATTTGTAGAAGAATCCTGCCAAGTACTTGCATAAAGATTAACTCCTGTACTTTGTTTTGTTTCCATATCCTCTACTTCAACAAAAACTTCTCCCTCTCCCTTCATCTCATAATCTATTAAATATGGTTTATCACTTGATAAAAATTCTTTTTCAAAAAGAAGAGTTGTATTTCTGTCAGTTTTTATAGATCTGACAAAAGAGTTATAACTTCCATAATCCCACCATCAAGAATATTCATTTTTATATACTCTATATTTTAATTTTCTATCTGGTACTAGAGTTTTTCCGTCCTCTGACACTGCCACTACTTGAAGATTTATTTTATCTCCAGTTTTTATATATCTATCCTTTGGAAATTCAATTCCCACATAAGTATCAAATTTATTAAGAGATACAATATCTTTTTCTATAACAGGTCTTCCACCAGTTTCAATAACTCTTGTAGTAATTATTCCTGTAAGATTTATATTTTGTGGAGCTATTCTTTTTACATCAAAAATTATTTCACCTTTTCCATTTGTATCAAGCACACCATCTTTATAATCTTGATAATAATAACTATATGAAGTAGGATTTTTAAAATTATAATTTTGATATTTCTCAAAATTTATCTCTTTTTCTCTTACATCTAATTCTACACTATATTTTAAATCGTTAGCTAGAGCACCAAAAAGATAATCAGATTTTACTGATACATTAAGTTTCTCATTTTCTTTTAAATCTATTTTTTCTGGAATATCTGTTTCTACTTTTATTTTATAAGGAACTATTGTTTCAACAGATATATCCTTTACAAATTTTCTATCTCCGACTTGAACTTCTATCTTCCAAATTCCTGTTTCTGAGTCTAAATCAGTTTTAAACTTCCAAGTATAAAATCCACCTTTTCCATCTTTTATAACTTCATCATCAACTACTTTTTTTCCTCTTGGACTGTATACATTTATTTTTAATGGGTGATTATCTGGAAAATCTCCCTTATCATTTCTAATTATCATAGAAAGATATATTTCATCTCCCGGTCTATAAATTCCTCTATCTGTGTATATAAAGTTTTTCACTCCATTAGATGAGAAAGCTCCACCAACAGCAAATCCATCATAAGAAAGTCTTGAATCTTCAAATTTTAAAATAGATTTTTCCTCTCCATTTTCTACTAAAGCATACATCATCTTATCATTATTTTGGAATAAAAATTCTCCCTTTGAATCTGTTACTCCCTCTGCCAAAACTTGATTATTTGTAGAGATTATTTTTACTTTAGCATTTTCTATTGGATTATTTTTTAAAATATCCATTGGGATTATGCTAGTTTTTTCTCTATCCTTTTGAGCTATTATTCCAACATTTGATAATAAAATTGCTTTTCCTATACGTCCATTATTTCTTATTAGAGAATATTTTTGCCAACTTTCTATATTTTCAGGGAATATATAATCGATACCATTTTCATCAAAAGAGATTTCTAACAAGAACAATCCTTTATTATCAAGAAAATTTTCAAGTTCTATCTCATTTTGATGCCATATATTTTTCTCATAGTTTAAATCATAATCTTTTTCAAAAACTACATCTCCCACTTTATACAGATTATCTTCTACTTGATAATCAAATATATTTCCATTTCCTTTAAAAACAAAATCTTGTAAAAATTGCGTAAAGTTATTTTCATATATTTTTTTAATTTTTACACTGACTTTTTTTACATTTATAGATTTAAAAGCTATTTTTTTATTATTTATGCTAGGTAAAATTATTCCATCATTAGAAAAAGAAAGTTTTGGTTCTATCTCCCTAAAACTTACACTTTTTTTATAATTTTCTTTTAAAACTCTTCCATTTTTATCTTTTATATTTTTTAAAATCTCAACATTATAAACCTCTCCAATTTTAAAATTTCCTATAACTAAAATTCTATTTTTATCTTTTAAAATTTTATAAGAAGTTTCTGGAGATATTTTTACAAAGGCATCTAAATTTTCTCCCTCTAACTCTTGAGAAAACTCTATATCAATTCTAGGCTCATCATCCGAATTAGTTTTTATACTTACTATCTCCAAACCTTTTATCTCTTGAGTTTGTTCCTCTTTTATAGTTTGTTCTACTAGATTTTGAGACTTTTCAACAGTTTTTTCAGTTTCAGGCTCTTTTCCACAGCCAATCATCATAAGTAAAAGAAAAATATATAGTATTTTTTTCATAGACTACCTCCATTTTTTACTTTCCCCTTATAATAATTATACCCCATAAAATGATTTTTTCAAAATAAAAAGAAGTTATATAAATTCTCCATAAATACCTACTCCAATTATTCCTGAAAGAACTATCACTGTCACTGGATTAAGTTTAAATTTTTGTAATATCCCAAAACAGACAGCAAACAGAACCACCGCTGTTTTATTTATCTCAGCTAGTGGACCCATTGTTTTTTGTCCCCAAAAAGCTGTTATAACTATTGAAGCTCCAGCTGTTCCAATAAGTGATACAACCACTGGTCTTAAAACTTCCAAAACTCTTTTTAATGTGTTTAGTTCTCTATATTTATAATAAAAATATGCAAGTATCAAAACAATTATACAAGAGGGAGTAACACAACCTAAAGTGGCTACAACTGCTCCAAAAATTCCAGCTATTTTTGTTCCAACAAAAGTAGAAGCATTTAAAGCTATTGGTCCCGGTGTCATTTGAGAAATTGTTAAAAGATCTGTAAATTCTTCAAAAGTCAACCAATTATGTATCTCTATTACTTGTTGTTGAATAAGTGGCAGTGCTGCATAACCTCCACCTATACTAAAAAGTCCAATTTGAACAAAACTCCAATATAAAGTTAAATATATCATTTTTTAATCACCCCATATAGAGCTGCTATGATTATTACTAATGCCACATTTACTTTTAAAAAATAGGCTACTATAAAGGCAAGTATCATTATTATTACTTGACTTATTTTTTTTTCTTTAAAAATATCTTTTGCCATCTTATAAACTGCAAAACAGATTATTGCGGCCACTCCAGATTGCATTCCTTGAAGAGCTGCATTGACATAAACATTTTCCTTTAAAATATTATAGAAAAATGAAACTATTGTGATAATTATAAGAGGCGGAAGAACTGTCCCAGAGATAGAGCACATAGCTCCTTTTACTCCAGCCACTTGATAGCCAACTAAAATAGAAGTATTTACTGCAATAGGTCCCGGTGCTGATTGCCCAATAGCTACCAAGTCTAGCATCTCTTTTTCATCTATCCATTTTAAGTCCTCAACAAATTTTTTCTTCATAAGAGGAACTATTACATATCCCCCTCCAAAAGTAAAAGCACTTAAATAAAATGTTGAAAGAAACAGTTTTAAATATAATTTTTTATCTTTCTCCATATTTCTCCCCCTTAAACTTATTTATACTTATCATTATACAATATTTTAGACTGACCGTAAATCAGTTTTAATGTTTTTTCAAGGAATTAATAAATTTGTTTTATTAATTAGTTTTCTATTTTAATTCTATAACATATTCTCCATAATTTCAAGCTAAATAAAAACTCCCTATCTCTAGGGAGTTTAAAATCAAAATTCTATATTATTTTTATTTGAATTTTGGGAAATATCTTGTATGTAATAATTCGTGAGCTTTACGGCTTAATGGATAGTCTAAGTATTGTTTGTAGAACTCTTTTACAGATTCATTTTCATGAGATCTTCTGATTGGAAGATTTTTATCTATATTATTAAGTCCTTCTGCCCTTTTCTTTAATACTTCAACTTTTTTAAGTGCTTTTGGTTGTCCTCCACCACCGATACATCCACCTTTACAAGCCATGATTTCGATAGCGTGGAAGAATTCTTCTCCAGCTCTTATTTTGTCAAGCATTTTTGCTGTTTCTTCAAGTCCATGAGAAATTCCTATTCTTAAGTTTAATTCTCCAACTTTGATTTCAGCAATTCTGAATCCGTCCCAACCTCTTAACTCTTCAAACTCAACATTTTCTAATCTTTCTCCTGTTATAGATTCAACAGCAGTTCTTGTTGCAGCTTCGATAACTCCTCCAGTTCTTCCAAAGATTATTCCTGCTCCAGAATATTCTCCTAAAGGATTGTCAAAGTCTTCATCTTCCATTTCTTTAAGGTCGATATTTAATTGTTTGAATAGTTTTATTAATTCTCTTGTTGTGATAACTAAGTCTGTATCGTAGTTATCTCCTCTTGAGAACTCTTCTCTTGATGCTTCATATTTTTTAGCAAGACAAGGCATGATAGCAACTACTGATACTTGCTCTCTTGATAAACCTATGCTTTTTGCCCATAAGTCTTTTGCAACTGTTGAGAATATTTCCATTGGAGATTTTACTGATGATGGTACATCTAACATATCTGGATAGTTTTGTTCAAAGAATTTTATCCAAGCTGGACAACAAGAAGTTAGTATTGGAAGTTTAACATCTTTGTCACCTGCATAGTATTTTTCTAATCTTTCTTGGAATTCTTTTGCTTCTTCCATTATTGTTAAGTCAGCAGCCCAGCTAGTATCAAATACATAGTCGATACCGATAGCTTTTAAAGCTGAAACTAATTTTTTCTCAACGTTTTCACCAGCTTCATATCCGAAAGCTTCTCCGATTGCAACTCTTACTGCTGGAGCGATTTGTGCTACAACTATTTTGTTAGGTGTTGCGATATCTCTTAGAAGTTGAGTTGTGTGATCTCCTTCAAATATAGCTCCTACTGGACAAGCTACAACACATTGACCACAGTGAGTACATTTAGTGTTGTCGATTGTATGTTTTTGTTTTATAGAACCAGAGATACAATTTACAGGACAAACTCTTGAACAAGCTGTACATCCTATACATTTATCAGTGATTTTAAATTGTAATAATTGAATACATTGCCCTGCTGGACAGATTTGATTTTCTATATGTTCTTCAAATTCGTGATAGAATTTTTCAATTGATTCTACAACAAGATTTCTTTTTCTTTTTAAAGTGTCTTTTATTATTCCACAAAGATATCTTAAAAGGAATAAGTCTCTCATATTTCCTTTTCCTTTAGAAATTCTATCAAGAACTCTCCAAGAACGTTTCATTTCTTCTTCAACTCTTGAATATTCTAAGTATCCTCTTTTTTGGATATTTGCTAATAAATATTCTAAGTAGAATTTTGAGAATGAAACCATACAGTCTGATTCTGATAAGATTATAATATTTCTTGTTGCACCGTCTTCAAATAATCCTAAATCGATAGGTTTATCTAAAACTTCTTCCTTAACTAAATTTCTAAATGGTAATCCAAATTGTGCAGCTTTGAATTTTTTATGCCCAACCATTCCACCAGCCATTTCTATTAAATCTGCAAGTGTAGTTGTTTCTAAAATTTCATAAACTCCTGGTTTAACTACCATTCCTGAAATAGCCACAACATTTTTACCTTGTTTTAAAGCTTTTTTTAACTCAGCTCCTGCTAGATTTGAGAATATTGACCCAACAGATGATAAACTTATTATCTCTTTACCGTGATTGTGTTCGAACATCTTTCCTCCTAATATTTATAAAAATTTATTGTTTATTAAATTATACACCTAAACCCTTTTTTCACTTAAAACCTTAGTAAAAAATTAATCTTTTTAGAAAAAGACATAGTTTCTGTCCTATTATTATATATAAAAAAACAGATTTTTGCAACTAAAATTTTACATTTGTTAAGAATAACTTAATTTTTTTTCTATTTTTCTTAATTTTTAACCATTTTTTGAAAAAAATATATAAATTATTTTTTTCTTGTGATTTTATCATTAAAATTGTAAAATATAGACATATATTAAAAGAATGTGTTTTTTGTTCTTTTGTTAGAAATATAAAAAATAAACCAAAAAGGAGTAATTTTTGTGGAAAAAAATATTTTTATTGATAAATTATTTGAAAAAGCCTCTCTTAAAGGGATAGATGAGTTTGAAATCTATTTTTTATCAAACCTTAATACATCTATAAAAATCTATCAAGGGAAGATTGAAAACTTTTCTAACAATCAAAACCAAGGGATATCTTTTAGGGGAATGGTTGACGGAAAAATGGGATATTCCTATTCTGAATCACTGGAAGATGAGGATATAGATTTTTTAATTAACGAGGTTATAGAAAATGCAAGTTGTATAGAATCTCTTGACAAGCAGTTTATTTATGGGGAGAAAACTAACTATACTGATACTATAACTTATTCTTCTGCTATTGAAAATCTTGATACAGATTTAGTAAAAGATTTTCTGATTAAAATGGAAGAGTACGCTCTTTCTATTGATGAGAGAGTTAAAAAAGTTAATTTTTGCTCTTTTGCTATGGGAAGTGGAGAAAAAATTATTAAAAACTCAAAAGGTTTAGAACTTCATTCAAAAGAAAATATCTGCTATACATATGTAAGTGTTATTGCTGAAGAAAATGGAATTGTAAAAACTGGATCTCATTTTCAATTAGGTAGAGATTTTTCAAAATTTGACTATAAAGAATTAAGTGAAGTGGCTGTAAAAAGAGCTTTAAATAAATTTGGAACTATCGCTCTTACTGAAGTTCCTAAAACTTGTGTTATTGAAAATCTTGCCTTTTCATCTCTTCTTGGGGCTATGAGTAATATTTTTTCTGCTGAGGCAGTTCAAAAAAATATATCTAAATTAAAAGGAAAATTAAATGAGTCTGTTGCATCTTCTATTGTTACCTTAGTAGATGATCCTTTTCTTAAAGATGGTCTAGCAAATTCATCTTTTGATGATGAGGGAGTTCCTACACTATACAAGGAGATAATTCAAGATGGTATTTTAAAAACTTATCTATATAATCTAAAGACAGCCTATAAAGATGGAGTTTCTTCAACAGGTAATGGAGTAAAAGGTAGTTATAAAGGAACTGTTGGTATCTCATCTTTTAATCTATATATAAAACCAAGTGATAAATCTTTTGATAAGGTGATAGAAAATATTAAAGAGGGAATATTTATCACTGACTTTGCTGGTCTTCATTCTGGACTTAATACTATTTCTGGGGATTTTTCTTTGGCTGGAGAGGGATTTTATATAAAAGATGGTAAGATCGATAAACCTTTAAATCAAATTACAATTTCTGGTAACTTTTTTGAACTTCTAAAAAATATTAAAGATATAGCTAATGATATTAAATTTTCTTTTTCATCAGTGGGATCTCCATCAATTATGGTTGAGGGATTAAAAGTAGTAGTTGACTAATAAATTAATATAAAAAACCCTGACGGTTATGTCAGGGTTAATTTTTTTATTTACTATACTCTTCTAAGAATTAGAAGTTGTAAGTCCATCCTACACAGAATTCTCCATAGTAGTCATCAGCTTTAGTAACATTTACTAAACCATCATATTTGTTGAAGTCATATCTATAGTATCCATCAACTGTTAAGTTTTGTGTTAAATCATAAGCTGCTGATAAAACTGCTACGTGTTTATTATTTTCATATTCTTCATATTTTTTATCTTTGTTTAATTCTTTATGTTCAGATGCAAATTGATACCAATATTCAGCACCTAATCTGAAGTTATCTGTAGAATATAGATCTAACATTAATCTAACTTGGTGATCTGCAAAATGTTCATCTCCAGATCCCATTTCTTCTTCTCCTTCAAAATAGTATCCTAAAGCAACTGGTCCATATTTAACAATAACTGGCATTGCTTCTAAATACCAAGCATCACTTGATTTGTTGTCATAGTTTACAAAAGCTGGTGTTGCCCATCCTGAAACCATTCCATAGTTATAAGATACTGGTAAGAAGAATTTTTCTATATCTTGTTCAGTTCTCCATTTTAATCCAACTGCGAAGTTTTCAAAATGTCTAGTAGCTGATAAATCAACTCTATGTCCTGATGATTTCATTCCTGCACCAGTTGTATCATTATTTTCATGATCATCTATTGAAGCTGACCAAGTTTTTCTTGCCATTAATTCAAATGTCCAGTTATCTCCGATTGCTAGTCCAACTGTATTTGCGAAATGAACATCTCCTATATCAGCTTGTCCTCTTCCGTTTGCATTTGAATCATTATCTATTTCTAAAGATTGACCAATTGAAGTTACTCTTAATACTGGAGCTGCTTTTACTTCAACAACTTCTTGTTCTACTACTACTTCTTCTACAACTGGAGCTGCTTCTGGCATAACTTCTTTTGCATAAGATACAGATGCTACTGATAATGCTGCTAATAATAATGCTAATTTTTTCATATAAATTTCCTCCTCTTCATTTCTAATTATTAATTAATCTTAATAATACATATTATATCACATTTTTTTTAAATGTAAATATTTTTTATATTTCTCTCAAAAGCTCTATAGTATTTTTTTCTCCTGCTTTTATAGCTGGAATAGTTCCCATAATTACTCCTACTATAAGTGATATAACAAGACTTATAAATATATCTCCAAAGCTAAAAACAGGATATATATTTATAATCTTTCCAACAAATACTGAGAATATTATTCCTAAGATAAGTCCTACAATAGAACCTATAAAAGATATAATCACTCCTTCTGTTATAAACATAATAACCATATCTTTTGAACTCATTCCCATAGCTCTTAAGATTCCCATATGACCTGTTCTAGCTCTAATATTTGAGCCTATAAGATTCATTATTCCAAGTCCACCTATTCCTAGAGAGATTACAGATAAAATTCCTAAAGTCATAGAAACAATATTTTTTATTTTTTCTATTCTTTTATAAACTTCTGGTGTTTCTAAAAGTTGAATATCACCATACAACCCTCTGTCTTGCCTAAATTTATTAAGAATAATTGGAATATACTCTTCGGCATCTTCTCCTTTTTCAAATGAGATAACTAATTCTGAAAAATTTCTTTCTCCAAATATTCTCTCATATGTATCTTGAGAAAGGATAATTCTATTTCCTTTTTTCATAAGTTCTAAAGGATTTTTTTCTTCATACAACCCTTTTATTAAAAACCTGTCTCTATAGGTTCCTATAGAAAGTTCTAATGTATCCCCTACTTTTACATTTTCAAATTGATTTTTATCAACAATTACTTCTCTATCATTTAGATGTGGTAGGTCTAATATATCAAAAACTCTCTCTGGATAACCAATATAAATATTGTCATCTGTATAACTTCTTGCTTTTGGAAACAGTGCGTATTCAACAAAAGGATAATTTTCAAGTATTTTTATATCCCTCTGATTAAAACTATTTCCCCCTATCATTATTCTATTATCTCCAATAGCTGAAAGATTCGTATTTATAATACTCTCTCCACCAGCTCCCAAGGACAATGTCATTATAAGAGAGATTATTCCACATAAAACTCCTAAGAAAGGAAAAATAGCTCTTTTTACATTTCCAAAAAGCATCTTATAAGCTAACCAAAAAGTCATATTATTCCACAACCTTTACTTTATCTCCATTTTTTATCTTAAATGGATTTACTACTACTTTAGTTCCAACAGGTAAATCTAAGATTTCATATGAGCTTGTTGTTCTTCCTCCAACTTTAACCTCTTGTTTCTTAGCAACTCCATTTTCTACAACATATACATAGTATCTTCCATCAGACTCTTGCACAGAGAAAGAGTTTATCACTGGAACATTTGTTTTTACCTTACCAGCAATCTCTACATCTGTTACGAAACCTGGTCTTAAGTCATTTTCTCCATTGATAGATATCTCTACATCAACAACTTTATCTTTTCCACCTCTAACATCTCTAGCAGCAGAAGATATTCTTTCAACAGTTCCTAAATATTCTTTATTACCATTTAATTCTCTTGATATTATTTTTGCCTCTTGACCTTTTGCTATTGTATTGGCTTGATATAAAGGAACCTCTACATTTATTCTACTTTCTCCTTTAGTAGAGATAGCTAAAAGTCTTTCTCCTTCACTTGTCATAGCTCCTTCGATTACATCAAGTTTTACTACAACACCATCTATTGGAGATTTTAGAGGAGCTTTTAATTGTTCCTCCCTTTTTCTTAAAGTTTCCTCTTGTAGTTTTAGTTTTTCAAGTTGAGATCTAAGTTTTGCTTCTTCTATATTTAGCTCTCTTTTTAAGCTTTCATATCCAACTACCATAAGGTTGTATTTATCTCTATTTAATCCTAATTCAACTTTTAAATTATCATAGGCTTGCTGTCTTTTTTCAGCTTCAATAGATGAAACCCCATCTTTTTTTAGAAGTTCTGCAAAGACTTTTGCTTCTCTTTCAAGTGTAGGAAGTTTTTTAGCATCAGCATTTATAGCTTCTTCTAACTCTTTTATCTCTAATTCTCTTTTATCAAGTTCTAATTTTAATGTTCCTGATTCTAAGTCTGCTACTTGAAGATTAATATCTTTCAAATCAAGAGCATTCATTTTTATAGCTTTTTCATTTTCAAGGATACTTTTGTTACTGAATACTAAAAGATCTGTTCCTTTAGATACTTCCTCTCCCTCTTTTATTAAAACTCTTTCTACAACAGCAGGAGCTTCAATATATACTGGTACTAATTCTCCAGGAACTACTGTCCCAGAATATAAGCTCGAATCAGCAAGTCTTCCAACAGCCACTTCTGCTACTTTAACAGGAGTTCTTTTTCCTATACCACTTTTAAAAATAAATATTCCTGCTACAGCTATAACTGCTACAGCACCTATTATTTTTTTATTCATAATTTCTCCCTTTATTATCTATATAAATTTTCTAATTCAATTACTGCTAAAACTAGCTTTCTTTGAATTGCATAATACTCCTCTTGAGCTTCTCTATAAGCATTTACAGAGTTTAAATAATCATATGTAGTAATAAGTTGATTTTCATATCTCATACTATCTATGTTCATATTTTCTCTAAGAAGATCTACTTTCTTTTGGTTAGCATTTGCTTGACCATATAATGAATCTATTTCATTGATTTTATTTTCAATATCAAGTTGAATTTCTTTTACATTTTCATCGTGCATTAATTGAGCTTTTTTAAGTTCATATTTCTTTTGGTTAACAGAATCTAAAGTTCCTCCCCAAGCAAAATAATATCTGAAACCTAATTCAACTTTATTTTCATCTTCATTTCTATCTTTTGGCTTATATAACTCGTTTTTTTCATTATCCCATTTTCTAAAAGTATAAGTATCTTTTATATAGAAAGTTGGATATAAATCAGCTTTTGCTATTTTAAGATCATATTCAGCATTTTTTAATTTTAATTTTTCAGCTTGAACTAAATGAGTATTATCTATATCTCTATCAGCATATTTTGAAGCATCAGCTCTATCTCCAAGATATTCTCCTGCTAATATATCTTTACCTGTTATCTTAGTATCAAGTGGTAAATTTAATATTCTATTTAAATCCCCTGTTCTTTTCTTTTCAAGTCTTGCATTTTCCAAGTTAAGACTTCTATATCTTTCAATATCAGCTTCTACTTTTAAAAGCTCAGATTTTGGAACTATTTTTCCACCTTTATAAAGTCCTTGTAATCTACCTTTTTGTTTATCCATTGCTTTTACAGCATTATTTATTATTTCAGATTGTTTTTGGTAGTTTAATATATCGAAATAAGCTCCTACTGCTTTTTCTATAGCTCTATTTTCAGCAAATATCTCTTCTTTATAAGCAAGTTCTAAGTTATTTTTAGCCTTTCTATATGAGTTTAGATTTTTTCCACCCATAAATAAAGGTACTCCCATTTCTAACTCTCTAATACCTACTCCCTCTTCTTTTATTATATCCCAATCATCTTCTTGAGATAAATTAATAGGTGGTAATATTAGATTTTTTAAAGCTTTATTTTTACCTTTCTTTTGGATTTCTGTATTCATTCCTTGAATTTTTATCTCAGAACTTTCTACTTTTGCTCTTGATATAACTTCATCTAACTCAAGCTCTACCGAATAACTTATTCCAAATAGACTTAAATAAGCCACTGGAAGAATTAATTTTTGTAACTTCATCATTTGCCCCCTTGATCTCTACTAAGATAATATCTTCGTTGTTTAATATTTTTTTTGGATTTTCATAAGCTAATTCTTTTACTCTACTCTCTCCAACCAATTTTTCTAACTCATTAAAATAAATTTGTAATTCATAATTTCTAAATTCAATATTATGAACATCTGTTGCTACTACCTTTACATATCCTTCTATTAAAAAATGTTTCATCTTTGGAGTTAAACTTTTAACAGTTTTAATATTCATCTGAAAAATTACTCCCATATTATATAACTCTATAAACTCATTAAATTTTATAAAAGGATAACGTTCTATATGAGCTAATATTGGTTTATAACCTAAATCAATTAATTCTTGCAAAAAACCTTTATAAAGAGAAAATATGAATCCTCTTCTTAATTCAACCAAAACATATTTACTATTGTTTATAGTATTTACATTTTCTACTTTTGAAAGTACATCTCCAAAAAGAGCTACTTCATTTCCCTTATAAAGTTTTATCTTTATTCCTTGCTTTTTTATCTCGTTCTTTAAAATTTCAAAATTTTTATTATATTCTTTATTTTCATATCTTCCCATATAATAATGGCTAGAACAAACTATATCTGTGATTCCTAGCTTTTCAGCTTGTCTTAATAAAGTAATACTCTCTTCAATATTTTTAGCTCCATCATCTACACCAAATAATATATGTGAATGAATATCTATTATACTTTGTTCCATTATCTTCTTCTTTTTATATCACCAGACAGATGTCTAGCATATTCTTCTTTTAATCTATATATAAAAGCTTCTAATTTATTTTTTGGTTTTTTATGAACTTTTCTTTTTTTCTTATTTCCATTATCATCATTGTAATATTCTTCATAATATGAATAATAGTTAGTATAATATCCATAGTTTCCATAAGACATAGCTTTTTTCTCAACACCATTTACTATAAATCCATAGATATTAGCTCCTGCATTATCTAGCATCTCCTTAGTAAATTTTAACTCTCTTTCTGCTACTTGATCATAACCTACAACTACTACAACTCCATCAACGTCTCTTGAAAGAATTGCTGCATCAGAAGCTACTGCTAAAGGAGGAGTATCAAGGATAATTGTATCATACTCATCTTTTATACTTCCAATAATATCTTTCATTTTATCTCTTAAAAAAAGTTCTGTTACATTATTTTTCATATTTTTTGTTGGTAAAAGATCTAGATTAGGCAAAACATCTTTCATTATTAAATCTTTTACTGGTTCATCATGAGTCAATGCACACTCTAATCCTTTTTCTATTTTTATACCAAAACTTTCATGAGCTCTAGGTCTTCTGATATCACAGTCTATTATTAACGTTTTTCTTCCAGCTATAGCAAGTGATGCTGCATAGTTAGAAGCCACTGTAGATTTTCCTTCTGCTGGAATAGAACTAGTAAAAAGTAATGTTTTTCCATCATGTTTCTCTCTTAAAAAAGCTAAGTTTGTTCTCAAAGTTCTGAAAGCTTCTGTTATTTCAGGTCTTTCATCAGTAACAAAAAATATTCCTCTCTTACTCATCTACCTCTTCCTTTCCTTCATTCATTGATATTTCTGGTATCATTCCAAGCATTTCTACTCCTAATATTTTTTCTATATCAGAAGATTTTCTTAATTTTTTATGTAGTGCTTCTATTAAGAAAGCCATTGCTACACCTAAACATCCTCCTAGTATAATAGAAGCAAGAAGAATTATTGCTCTTTTTTTAGGTAATGGTTGCATTGGCTCTTGTGCTCTTTCTACTACTGCTACATTTCTTACTCTCATTACTTGACTAACTTTTTGAATAAATTCATTAGCTACTTCATTGGTAACAGCTTCTGCAAGTTTTGAATCTCCACAAGTATATGAAAGTTTAATAAGCTCTGTATCTTTTACTACTGAAATGTTTATTGCATTAGATAATTGTTGAACATTTTCTGGTAAATCATATTTTGTTATTACTCTTCTTAAGATATCTCTACTTTTTGCTATCTCTGAATAAGTAACAACCAATTTTTGACTTAAATCTACATCTCCTCTGTCAAGACTTGTAGATTGCATTCCATTAGAAACCATTAAAGTAGTATCAGCACGATATACTGAAGGTCTTGTAGATGCTACAAAAAATCCAAGCATAACAACTGGGATAGTAACCAATACTATTACTTTCCAACGTCTGATTAGCATAAATAAAAGATCAGCTAAGTCTATCTCATCTTCCTCATAATAATCATCATAATCTTCATATTTTCTTCTTTCCATAACAACTCCTTCACACTAGTATAATTCATTTATTTATTATATATTTTTGGTATAGTAATATTTCAGCTGTTAGGAAATGTTATTTTATGGAAGAATATATTTAAATATATAGATAAACCTATATTGAAGAATTTAAAACCTTTTAAAGATATAAGTACAGTATTATCATTATTTATTCCTACTATTGCTATACAAATATATATAGTTTTAGATAAAATAATGATTGGATATTTTACAAATGATTTTTTAGAAAATGGTTATTATGAGCAAGCTACAAAGATATCCAAATTAGTATTGACAATCGTTATTTCCTTAGGAGTAGTAATGATTCCTAGAATTGGTTATTTATTTGAAAAAAAACAAATGGATAATGTTAAAGAATATATGTATAAAAGTTATAGATTTGTATGGTGTTTATCTTTACCTCTATCTATAGGGTTAATTTGTATATCAGATAATATTGTGCCATGGTTTTTTGGTATTGAATATGCAAAAGTATCTGAGGTATTAAAAATATCTTCATTATTAATTATATTTATAGGTATAAATAATATAACAGGTATACAATATTTAATACCAACAAAAAGACAAAATATATTTACAAAAACAGTAATTGTAGGAGCAATAGTAAATATTATATGTAATTTTATTTTTATACCAAAACTATATGCTATAGGAGCAGCAATATCATCAGTAATAGCTGAAGCTATAATTGCTATTTGTCAATTAATAATAGTTAAAAAAGAATTAAATTTATTTACAATAGTTAAATATGCAAAAAATTATATAATAGCAAGTTTGATTATGGGATTAATTTTATTTTTTGAACAACAATTTTTTCTTCCTAATATAGTTAATAGTTTTATAATGATTATTACAGGTGTTATATCATATGTATTAATATTGATATATTTAAAGGATAGATTTTTTCTATCAAATATAAAGAAAGTGAAATTTTGATATGAATAAATGTTTAAAATATGAAATATTAAGAGTAGTTCTTGTTATGTTAGTTGTTATAGGTCATGCTACTTATTATACAATAAAAACGCCTTTTGGCGGTATTTTTTATACAGATATGATGATTAATAATAATATACAAGATACGTATTTTCATACTTTAGTTAGTTTATTAACAAATTGGATATATACATTTCATATGCCAGCATTTTTTGCATTATCAGGAACTATCTTAGCTTTACAAATAAAAAATAAGGGATGCATTAACTTTAAAAAATTTTTTATTAAGAAATTTAAGAGACTAATAGTTCCATTAATTTTTGTTTGGTTTTTCTGGAATATACCTATAAAGTTAGTATCAGGATATTATATGTATGTAAATATGGAATGGAAATATATTTTATTGCAAATATTTTTTCCGTATAGTGTATATTTGTGGTTTTTAGAAGCTTTATTTATTTCTACATTAATAATTTATGTTGTTTTTAAATATATAAAAGAAAACCAATATAGATTTTTATTTATAACTTTTTTATGGATAATAGGTTGTTTTTTAGAAAAGTTATTAGGTGAATATAATCCTTTAGGAAATCCATTAAAATATGTTATATGGTTATGGATAGGAATGTATATAGAAAATTTTGTTGAAAAAATAAAAGAGTGGAAAATATCAAATATTTTTTTAGGTGTTTTAATTATTATTATACAATTTTTTTTGTGGTATGAACTAAAAGATGTAAAATATATTAATTATATTTGTTTAAATACATTATATCCATTACTTATGATAATTGCATTATATATAATGATAAATTATTATGAAAAATCTTTATATGAGTATAAATATAGGATATTATCTATATCGACTTATTCTTATGGAATATATTTATATGCTGAACCACTAAATTACACTATAATATATTATTTTGTAACTTTATTTGGAATTAATAGCTTAGGTAGTGAGTATTATGCATTTATATTATATTTTGCCAGAATTATTATATCTGTTAGTGTAGCAATTATAATAATTAAAATCTTTAAGATTTTGAATTTAAAATATTTTATCTAAAAGGATTGAGTATTTTATGTCTAATGATGTATTAATTACTAATATACAAAGATTTAGTTTACATGATGGACCAGGAATAAGAACAACTGTGTTTTTTAAAGGTTGTTCATTACATTGTCCATGGTGTTCTAATCCAGAAAATATTAAACCATATAAAGAATTTTATGAAAAAAATTCAATAAAAGGAGAATATGGTAAAATATATTCTAATCAAGAATTAT
>OGRS01000781.1_pt1 | contig 25491 bp, 26 predicted proteins | sample 1553561 | NCBI WGS metagenome assembly OGRS01 (sample SAMEA2580103, study PRJEB22360) | human gut metagenome | biome: human gut; feature: human-associated habitat; material: faeces | place: Denmark | collected 2008/2010
GGCGGGCGCGAGCGAGCCTCGGCCGGAGGCGGCGCACGCGCGGGGCTTGAGTTCTTCACGCGGGAGCGCATCCGTAAGTGGGCTCGCGACGCCGTCTCGGAGGCAATCCACAATCTCGGCGCCGCACCCGCACCTGCAGGCATCATGCCCGTCGTGCTCGGTCCGGGCTGGCCCGGCATTCTGCTCCACGAGGCCGTGGGCCACGGACTTGAAGGCGACTTCATCAGAAAGGGCACCTCCGCCTTCACGGGCAGGATCGGCATGCGCGTCGCATCCCCCGGCGTCACGGTCGTCGACGACGGCACGATCGGACTAGCGCGCGGCTCCATCTGCGCCGACGACGAAGGCACGCCCGCCGCGCGCACGACGCTCATCGAAGACGGCATCCTCACGGGCTACATGCACGACCTCACGAGCGCCCGCGTTCTCGGAACCGCCCCGACGGGCAACGGCCGACGCGAGAGCTTCGCCACGCTGCCCCTGCCGCGCATGACCAACACCTTCATGACGCCCGGGGACTGCGATCCCGCCGACATCGTCAAGTCGGTCAAACGAGGCATCTACGCGAGCAACTTCAGCGGCGGGCAGGTCGACATCACCAACGGCAAGTTCGTCTTTGCGATGAGCCGCGCCTGGATGATCGAGGACGGCAGGCTCACTCACCCCGTGCGCGGCGCCATGCTATCGGGCTCGGGTCCCGAGGCCCTCAAGCACATCCCGCTCATCGGCAACGATCTTGCACTTGACGAGGGCACGGGACAGTGCGGCAAGGACGGCCAGCAGGTACCCGTGGGCGTAGGCATGCCCACCATCCGCATCGATGCGCTGACCGTTGGCGGCACTGCGGAAAATGCCGTTTAAGCGTACCAGCCGTGCGGTTTATAATGTTTAGATTCCCTTAAAACAGGAACATATCGTGTTCAAATCGTTCAAGCTAATGACGCCCATCGTGTGGCTCACGAGGCTGCTCGTCGGCGCCTACCCCCACTGGCAGGGCTGTGCGCCGTCCTCCAAACAGCGCATCTACTTCGCCAACCACACGAGCCATCTCGACACGATCGTGATCTGGGCCTCGCTGCCCCCGCAGCTCCGTCCCTTCGTTCGCCCCGTCGCCGCCAAGGACTACTGGGAAAAGGGCCTGCTTCGCCGCCGCATCGCGCTTGACGAGCTCAACGTCGTGCTCGTCGACCGCCGCCGCACGGAACACAGTAATCCGCTCGATCCCCTGCGTCAGGCGCTACAGGAAGGCTCCTCCCTCATCATCTTCCCCGAGGGCACCCGCCGTCCCCAACCGCTGCCGAGCGAGTTCAAGTCCGGCATCTGGCGCCTGATGAAGGAATTTCCTCAGGTCGAGCTGATTCCCGTCTACATCGAGAACCTGCACCGCGCCATGCCCAAGGGCGTGCTGCTTCCCGTTCCCACCGTCTGCTCCATCCGCTTCGGCGCCCCGCTCGAGCATTCTCCCGAAGACCTGAAGGAGGATTTCCTTGAACGCGCCCGCAACGCCATCATCTCCCTAGCACAGCCATGAGACTCGGATTCACCATTCAGGAGGCCTACGGCATCCTTCTCGTCGGCCTCGCGCTTCTTGCCGCCGCCGGCACCTTCTACGCCAACTGGGCCCTGAACCGCAGCAGCGATCCCGAACATCGCGCCCGCCTGCTTGCGGTCAATGCCCGCGTGCGCATGTCCTGGTGGCTCATCGTCGTCTTCACGATCGCCTTCGCGCTCGGCCAGGCCACGCTTCTCGTCTTCTTCGCGCTCATCAGCTTCTTCCTGCTGAGGGAGTTCATCGCGATCACGCCTACGAAGCCCACCGACCACAATGCGCTCGTCGTCGCGTTCTACATCGCGATTCCCGTGCAGTACGCGCTCATCGGCTTCGACCTCTCGTACTTCACGACGCTCTTCATTCCGACGTACCTGTTCCTCGCGCTGCCCGTCATCATGGCCATGACGAAGGACACGGAGCGCTATCTCGAGCGCGTCGCCAAGGTGCAGTGGGGCGTCATGCTCTGCGTCTTCTGCGTGAGCCACGCACCCGCCATCGCGACGCTCGACCTAACGCGCTACAACTCGTCCGGTCCGCTGCTGCTCCTCTTCTTCCTGCTCGTCGTATTCGTGAGCGACCTCGCCTCGAGCATCGCCAGCTCCTTCTTCGGCGGCAAGACCCTGAGCTTCAACTCCAACCGCACGATCAAGGGCACGCTCATCGGCTCCTTCTGCGGCGTGCTCGCCGGTGCGGCCATGTTCTGGATCACGCCGTTCCGCGCCTGGCAGGCCGTCATCATGGCCGTCATCATCGCGGCCTCCTGCGTGATGGGCGACCTGGTCATCAACTCCGTGCGCCACAGCATGGGCGCCACGCGCCTTGCAGGCGAAGGAGACATCTACATGACGCGCGGCACGCTTGCGCGCCTCGCTCCCCTCACCTTCGCGGCCCCCGTCTTCTACCATCTGACGATCACATTCTTCATCCTCTACAAGGACGCGTTCTAAGCAGAAGGACGGACGTCCGGAAGGAACGACCAAAAGAAAACCCCCGGGCCATGCGGCTTCGGGGGTTTTTCATTTTTTCACGCGGTCTGACGACCGGGCCTCTTAGCGACGGCGGTTGCCGTTCTGGGCACCGGCGGGCGGACGGCCTTCGATGTGACGGAAGGTGATGCGGCCCTTGGTCAGATCGTACGGCGAGAGCTCGAGGGACACCTTGTCGCCCGCGAGAATGCGGATGTGATGCTTGCGCATCTTGCCGTTGGTGTAGGCCACCAGTTCATGACCGTTGTCAAGTTTGACGCGATAACGGGCATCGGGCAGCACTTCAAGCACCTGGCCCGACATCTCGATGAGATCTTCCTTTGCCATATTCTTCCAAGTTGATCCGCCGGGTCCTCAAAAACAAAAAAAGGCTGCACGTCGGGCAGCAGGCGGACACGGCGATGGGTGAAACTATCGACGGCGAACGGTCGCCGTCACAAGTGCGTGATTGTAGCACTGATTGTCCTTGCAACATCGGGTTTTACCCGCAATCTTCGTCGTTTCTCCCCATACGGTTAAGGCTCGGACAATATACACTTGGCTAAAATACAGGCGGGAGTAGGGAAGACCTGCGAAAGCCCTGCTCTTGAAACACATTTTTCGGCGTGCGCTCGCCTGCGCGCCGGCGACCCTTTTGGAGAATAGAACATGAAGACGGTGCTTGTTGTTTACGACAGCCGCTCCGGCCATACCGCTCGTATCGCCCGCCGCATTTGGGAAACCATCATTGCCGAAGGCCACCAGGCCGACATGATGCACGTGCTTGAAGCCGACCGCGAAGGCGTCGACTGGAACAAGTACGACCTTGTCATCTGCGGCGCTCCCGTCCTCTACGGCGTGTTCCGCAAGCAGTTCCTCGCCTTCGTCAACCGTTGGAAGGCCGTCCTCGACGCCAAGCCCAACAGCTTCTTCAACGTGACCGTCATCGCCCGCAACCCGGCCAAGGCCACGCCCGAAGGCAACGTCTACTGCCGCAAGTTCCTTGAGAACAACCCGTGGCACCCGAAGGACGTCAAGTGCTTCGCCGGCAAAGTCGACTACCCGAACTGGAGCTGGATCGACGCCAAGCTCATCCAGATGATCATGAAGATGACCAAGGGCCCGACGGAAATGACGGCCGTCATCGACTACACCGACTGGGAAGCCGTTGAAGATTACGCCCGCCACTGCCTGACGCTCGAAGCCTAAGCCTTCCGCTCAGGTTCCGCACACGAAAAGCCTCCGGAATCCGGAGGCTTTTTGCGCATATAGGGGTTAAGTCGTGTTTTTTGACCTCGTTTTCGCGTCCTCGTGCCGCTAAACTTAAGCTAGGTGCGCTTGTCCGCCTTTCGCCGATGTTCATCAACGGCGCGGGCCATGGGAGCCAAGCCTTCCTTCGGGCGCATCCGCACCGCCGGCTCAGGCCGGCCACCATCGCAAGAATTCGAAGATCACTAAGACATGACTCAAAGCTTTCCCTGGTACAAGAGCTACCCCGCAGGCGTCCCGCACGAAATCAATCCGGACCGCTATCCGAGCATTCCGGCCGTCCTCGACGACATCGCCGCGCGCTACCCCGACAAGGTGGGGTACACCAACATGGACTGCGGCCTGACCTACAGCCGCACGGCTGCGCTCACCAAGGAACTCGCCGCCTACCTCCAGAGTCTCGGCCTCAAGCCCGGCGACCGCGTCGCCATCATGATGCCGAACCTTCTGCAGTACGTCATCGCCATGTACGCCTGCCTGCGCGCGGGCTACATCGTCGTCAACATCAACCCGCTCTACACCTCCCGCGAGGTCAACGGCACGCTGCGCGACTCCGAGGCGAAGGCGATCATCATCATCGAGAACTTCGCCAAGACACTCCAGAACGCCCTGCCCGGCACGAAGTGCGAGCACATCATCACGACCGCCGTCGGCGACCTCTTCCCGTTCTTCAAGCGCACGCTCGTCAACTTCGTCGTGCGCAAGGTAAAGAAGATGGTGCCCGAATACTCGCTCCCGAACGCCGTCGGCTTCAACGAAGCGCTTGAGATCGGCCGCCGCCACGGCTTCACCGCCCATGAGATCCACAACACCGACATCGCCTTCCTGCAGTACACGGGCGGCACGACCGGCGTTGCCAAGGGCGCCATCCTCACGCACCGCAACCTCCTCGCCAACCTCCAGCAGGTGGGCTACTGGCTTGCGAGCGCCTGCAAGGAAGGCGAGGAAGTCGCCCTCACGGCGCTGCCGCTCTACCACATCTTCTCCCTCACGGCAACGCTCTCCTTCACGCAGTTCGCCGCGAACATGGTGCTCATCACCAACCCGCGCGACATCGACGGGCTGGCCAAGGAATGCGCCAAGTGGGACTTCTCCATCATCGTCGGCGTCAACACGCTCTTCACCGCGATGCTCAACAACAAGATCTTCTGCGCCCACAAGTTCACGCGCCTCAAGGTCACCGCGGGCGGCGGCTCCCAGGTGCAGCGCACCATCGCCGAACGCTGGAAGCAACAGACGGGCTGCAACATCCTCGAGGCCTACGGTCTCACGGAATGCTCGCCCGGCGTCTGCGGCAACATCCCCGAGGCTCCGTGGGACGGCTCGGTGGGCGTGCCCATCCCGTCGACCGAAGTATCCATCCGCGGCGAAGGCTTCCGCGACCTCGGCTGTTGCCCGTCGCCCGACAAGATTCCCGAATACACAGGCGAGATCTGCGTGCGCGGCCCGCAGGTCATGCAGGGCTACTGGAACAAGCCCGAGGAGACGGCCGCCGTTCTTCGCGACGGCTGGCTGCGCACGGGCGACGTGGGCCACATGGACATGAACGGCAGCATCACGATCACGGACCGCAAGAAGGACATGATTCTGGTCTCCGGCTTCAACGTCTATCCGAACGAAGTCGAAAACGTGATCGCGAGCATGCCCGGCGTGCTTGAAGTGGGCGTCGTGGGCGTTCCGAGCGCCAAGTCCGGCGAAACCGTCAAGGCCGTCATCGTGCGCAAGGATCCCGCCCTCACCGCCGACGACGTCAAGAAGTACTGCCGCACCCAGCTCACGGGCTACAAGATGCCGCGCGAGATCATCTTCGTCGACTCGCTCCCGAAGACCGCCGTGGGCAAGATCCTGCGCCGCGAGCTCAAGGACATCCAATAATTCTGCTGCAGCCCCATGAAAAAATGCCAGTTTCCTGCGGAAGCCGGCATTTTTGCATTATCTTGACGTGCGGACTCAGTCCCGTGCGGCAAAGGCCGGATCGGCCTTGAGCACAACGGTCAGGCCCTCGAGCTCCACGCGCTCGCCGCCGCGGAGCTTCCTCGTCTTGCGAAGCTCGACCTCGCCGTCGACGCGCACGAGGCCCTCGGCGACCATCGCCTTGGCATGAGCGCCGGAGTCGGCCGCGCCGACAGCCTTGAGAAGGGCGTCGAGCGTGATGAGCTCGCCCTTGATCTGAAATTCCTGCTTCATAGAAATTCGGCGCGCAGTCCCCGGGACGGGAGAGGACGCGCCGTCCTCCTCTTCAAGTTCGGCCAGGCAGCCCGTCGGAGCGGTCCTCTTCCGAAGACAAGAACCGCCGACACTTCAACTTTCCTAACCTAAGTCAAATCCGAATGCCCCCACGACAGGCGCCGTAGTGACACAATCAACACCTTGACACCTTTCATACGTGCAAACCCTAGCACGCCGAAAGACGGTCAGAACATTTTACGGTACTTCTTTCATGCTTTCCGCCATCGCACTCATTCTGGCCTTTCAGGTCGTCGGCGAAGTCATCAGTCGCAGCGCGGGCATTCCCGTTCCGGGTCCCGTGATCGGCATGATCCTCATGCTTCTCGCCTTTTTCGTCAAGGACGATCTCATCGGCCGCATCCGCCCAACGGGCGGCGTGCTCCTATCGAACCTGTCGCTTCTCTTCGTGCCGGCGGGCGTGGGCGTCATGCGCTACGGCGACCTTTTCCTTCGCGAGGGCCTCGCCATCGGCGCCGTGCTTGTGATCTCAACCCTCATCGCCATGCTCGTGACCGCCTACACCATCATCTTCGTCGACAAGCTCGTGCACAAGAACAAGAACAAGGACTGACCATGCAGGACATTCTTCAGCAGCTCTCGCCGATCCTCGGCAATCCCGCCCTCTGGCTTGCCGTCACGCTCGTCGCCTTTATCTTCGGCCAGCATCTCTACAAGCTCACGCAGTTCAATCCGCTCTTCACGCCGATCATCGTGGCCGTCGTGAGCATCATCGTCGTGCTGCTCGTCATGGGCGTGCCCTACGAGCAGTACTTCCAGGGCGCAGGCGTCATTCACTTCCTGCTCGGGCCCGCGACCGTGGTGCTCGCTGTGCCGCTCTTCGAGCAGCGCCAGAAGCTCGTCGAGCTCTGGCTGCCCCTCACCTGCGGCCTTCTCGCAGGCAGCGTGGCCGCCATCGTCTCCGTCGTTGCCTTCGGCTGGCTCTTCGGGCTCTCGGCCGAAACAATGATCTCCATGATTCCGAAGTCCGTCACGACACCGATCGCCATGGGCGTGTCCGAAGCCATGGGCGGGCGCCCCGACCTGACGGCCTGCCTCGTCGTGATCACGGGCATCTTCGGCTCCATCGTCGGCCGTCCGCTCTTCAACCTCTGCCGCATCACGTCCGACCCAGTGCGCGGCGTGACGCTCGGTCTCGCCGCACACGGCATGGGCACGAGCGCCGCATTCCAGATCTCGAACAGGGCGGGCGCCTTCGGCGGTCTGGCCATGGGCCTCTCCGGCATCATCACCGCCTTCCTTGCGCCGCTCATCGCAGGCCCCCTCATGAAGCTTCTGGGCATCTGAGCCTGCCTGCACCTCAAATGAAAGCGCGCGCCTCCTTTCGGGGGTGCGCGCTGTTCGCTTGTTTTTCAGAGAGGCGGTCAGAGGATTACTGCGGCCACGCAGGTGATGATCACGACGCCGAGGATGTTGAGCCAGAAGCCAGCCTTCACCATGTCTCCGATCTTCAGACGGCCGGTGCCGAACACGATCGCGTTGGGCGGCGTGGCGACGGGCATCATAAAGGCACAGGAAGCGGCGAGCGCGGTGGTCACGAGGAGGCCGGAGGCATCGATCTTGAGCGCATCGGCTGAGGCGGAGATGAGCGGCATCATCGTGGCGGCAAGTGCGGTGTTCGAGGTCACTTCGGTAGCGAAGGTCACGAGGGTAGCGACGCCGGCCATCATGGAGACTTCACCGAGGCTGCCGAGGGCCGTGGCCTGAGCGCCCACCAGGGCAGCGGCGCCAGTGCTCTGCAGAGCGGCCGCCATCGTGAGACCGCCGCCGAAGAGGAGCAGCACATCCCAAGCGATCACGTCCTTGGCCGAGGACCAGTCAAGAGCGTGGATGCCGCGCTTGGAGTCGACGGGGATCGCGAAGAGCAGGAGGCCTGCAGCCATGGCGATGGTTTCGTCCTTGAGGGCCGCGAAGGGCTTGGCGCCGTCGAATTCAAGGCCGCGGATGACCGGGCCGAAGATCCAGAGGACGGCCGCGAGGACGAAGACCGCCAGAACGATCTTTTCACCGCGGGACATGACACCGAGCTTGCGAAGCTCGTTGCGGACCCAGTCCTTGCCGCCGGGAATGCCTTCCATCTTGCAGGGGAAGAGAACGTTCACTAGCAGGAAATAGGTGGCTGGGAGCAGCAGGAGCGCAACCGGAAGGCCGATCTTGAGCCAGTCAATGAAGCTCACGGTCTCGCCGTAGGTCTGTTCCATGAAGCGGACGTAGATGCCGTTCGGGGGCGAGCCGATCACGGTGACCATGCCGCCGATGGAGGCCGCGTAGGCGATGGAGAGCAGCACGGCGATGCCGAAGTTGCGTTCATCCTTGCCGATGACTTCGCTCTTCTGGGTGGAGCGCACGACGCCGAGCACGGCGATGGCAATGGGAACCATCATGGCGGCAGTCGCCGTATTGGACACCCAGGCGGAGAGGCCGGCAGTGGCCAGCATCAGGCCGAGCACCATCTGCTTGGGCTGGGTGCCGAAGAGGCGCAGCGTCAGCAGTGCGATGCGGCGGTCAAGGTGCCAGCGGTGGATGCCGGCCGCGAGCAGGAAGCCGCCCAGGAAGAGGAAGATCGTCCCGGAGGCGTAGTTGCTCATCGCAGCCTTGGCGGACGTGATCTGCAGAAGCGGATACACGACCAGTGGAATCATTGCGGTCGCCGCAATCGGAAGCGCTTCGGTAAACCACCAGATCGCCATCCACACGGTCACGCCCATGCAGGCGCGGCCCGCATACGGGAAGGCGGTTTCAACGCCCTGGGAGTTGATGTAGCTTTCAGGCAGAAGGAAGTAGGTCAGCAGCCCCAAGATCGGGCCGGCGACGAGCGCCAGAAGCTTGCCCCTGTTGGACATGGCGCCGATTTCAATACTGGATTCGGTCATGGTTGAACCCTCAGTTAATGTTGATCGAATCCCGCCTACCGATCCGTGAAATCGTAAACGAGTTCTGTTCGGTTGATAGTAATCAAGCCCGAAACCCTTTTCAACGACACATATTCAAGGGATAACCCGCAAAACCAGGTCACATATTTCACAATACGAAAGCACGTTCCGCATTGTGAAATTAAACCCCAAGTCCGAGGGGTTTTACCTAAGTCGGACGCCGTACGTCGATTTTCAAGGTGTTGCGACGATTTTGAAAATCTATTCGTTTGTTTGATTCAGTCTGCGCGACGGGGAAAGAGCGCATGCACGCAGTCGGCAGTCCGTCTGTAGGCGCTGCGGCCTGCGGACTGTCCCAGAGGCAGCATGACGAGGTCGTTGCGTCCGACTTCGGAGGCACACCTGTCAAGGGGGCCCATCAGGGCCTTCTGGGCGGGGTAGCCGGCCGTCATGAGCTCCCAGTCGTCGAGGGCCTCGACGAGCGCGTTTCTGAGCACGCGGCTGAGCCTGCCGTTGTAGATGCGCGTGAGTACGGTGTCGCAGGCCGTGCCGAACTCCGCGTAGTAGCGGTGCGCGTCGCAGGCGCTGGACTCGGCCGTCGTCAGCAGGGCCGTGCCGACGGACACGCCTGCAGCGCCCATGGCCAGAAGTGCGTTCACCTGCTCGGCCGAAAGGATGCCGCCGCCGCTTCTCTTTACGGCTCCCCCGCCGCGCCCGGGGGGGGCCCGCCCGCCGCGATGACGGGCAGCCCCGTCGCGCGGACGGCGGCGGGCACGAGGGACATGAGACCGACGAGAGCGTCCTCGGGATCCTCAAACGAGAGGCGCGGGCCCGCGGCCTCCGCTCCCTGAACGATGACGGCGCCGCAGCCCGCGGCGCGCAGGACCTTGGCCTCACGGAGCGTCGTGGCGGTGCCGATGTTGACGATGCCGAGTTCGGCGAGCTTCTCCTCCTCGGGCTCGCGGAAGCCGCCGAAGGACGAGATGACGGCTGCGGGCCTCACCTCGAGCGCCGCATCGAACTGCTCGAAGAAGTCGGGGCGGGTGCAGCCCTCGAGATCGTAGCGTTCGGCATAGGAGGCGCCTTCGCCTGCGGGCAGCTCGAGCTCTTCGAGCAACATCGAGACGGCGTCGCCGAAACGCTCGAAGCGTTCCGCCGCATCCGCGGGCGCGTCGACGGGCACAGCAAGGTTCACGGCGAAGGGCTTCTGCGTGAGCTCCTTCACGCGCGCGGCAAAGGCGCGGATCTCGTCGGGAGCGAGACCGGCGGCGGGAATGACGCCGAGACCGCCCGCCTCGGACACGGCCGCCACGAGCTCAGGCGTGGCAATGCCCTCCATCGGAGCATTGAGGAAGGGCACCTCGATGCCAAGAAGTTTCGCAAAGCGGGTGCACGATTCGTTCGTCTGAGACATAATTGCCACGATCTCCTAATTAATGAATTCAAGGGTACGTCCCGATTCTATCCCGACTTACCGACCATATATACGTATGTCCAAGAAAACCGTCGTCATCGGCCTTTCGGGCGGCGTCGACTCCTCTGTCAGCGCCTGGCTCCTCAAGGAGCAAGGCTACAACGTCATCGGCCTCTTCATGAAGAACTGGGAGGACGACGATGACAGCGAATACTGCTCCTCCCGTCAGGACTTCATCGACGCGAGCGCCGTCGCCGACGTGATCGGCATCGACATCGAGGCCGTCAACTTCGCGAAGGAATACCGCGAGCGCGTCTTCTCCGACTTTCTACGCGAATACAGCGCAGGCCGCACGCCCAATCCCGACGTTCTCTGCAACGCAGAGATCAAGTTCCGCGCCTTCCTCGACCATGCCATGGCCATGGGGGCCGACCTCATCGCCACGGGGCACTACGCCCGCGTCCGTCACACGGACGACGGCGTCCAGCTGCTGCGCGGCGTCGATCCCGGCAAGGACCAGAGCTACTTCCTGCACCGCCTCACCCAAGAGCAGATCTCCCGCGTGATCTTCCCCGTGGGCGAAATCTGCAAGACCGAGGTCCGCCGCATCGCCGACGACCTCAAGCTTCCCAATGCGAAGAAGAAGGACTCCACGGGCATCTGCTTCATCGGCGAGCGTCCGTTCCGCGAGTTCCTCAACCGCTATCTGCCTACCCAGCCCGGTCCGATCCGCATTCCCGACGGCACGGTCGTGGGCGAGCACATGGGCCTTTCCTTCTATACGCTCGGCCAGCGCAAGGGCATCGGTGTGGGCGGCCGCCACGACTCCACGGGCGAGCCGTGGTTCGTCGCGAAGAAGGATCTTGCCACCAATACGCTCTGGATCTGCCAGGGACACGATCACCCGTGGCTTCTCGCGCACGAGCTCAAGGCCGTCCATCCAAGCTGGATCTCCGGACATGCGCCCGAGCTTGACGCCGAGCTTACGGTGAAGACCCGCTATCGCCAGCCCGACGATCCCTGCAGACTCGAGTACGTCTCCGAAAAGAACTTCACGCTTGGCTTCGACAAGCCTCAGTGGGCGGCCACGCCCGGCCAGAGCGCCGTTCTCTATCAGGGCGACGTCTGCCTCGGCGGCGGCTTCATCGACACCGTGAAGCACTGACCCGTCGCCGTCCCGGCCGCCATGAGTCACACGCTCGACAGACATGGCGGCCGCAGGCAGGGCACGACAGCCGCCCCTCAAACCAATTCCAACCACGACCCAACCATCACATGCAGACAACCGACCTCAATCCGCTGGCGCAATGGCTGTGCCACGAAAGGAAGAAACACGGCGGTGTCCGCCAGCACCTCGCCGACAAGCTTGGCATCAACTCCACCACCCTCAGGGAATACGAGATTGGCCGGTACGCCCCCCATCGCGCACATTCAGAACATCCTCGGTCCCGCGCCTGAAGACGTGATCGAATGGGTGCACGACCGAGCGCTCCACCCCGACACCAACCAGCGCAGGTCATGCGATATCGACCGTACACCTTTCGAAAAGTGGATTTACGACAACTGCCAAAAGCTCGGCCTCAACCTTGAGAAGTTCGCTGCCAGACATGGCGTGCATTCCACCACCCTCGGGGACTACGAGGTTGGAAAGGCAAACATTTCGGACGTCAAGCTCATGGAGCTGGTCCGGATGTACAGCGTACCCGAAGCCTACGAAGAATGGCGCAAACTGCGCCATCTCTCCGGACAGGATCCTCGAAGCCATTCAGGAGACCTCAATGACGGCCTCTGCCGCTTCGGCATCCTCCTGCGCACACTGCGAAAGGAACTGGGAGTGAGTCAAAGAGAATTGTGTCGCGCGCTCGGCAAGGACAGCAAGTACATCTGCAACCTTGAATATGGATACACCCGTGTCACCCCGGAGATCATCCTGCGGATCGCCGACTATCTGAACGTGCCCGAGAGAATTCCCGATTTCTTCGCTGCGGTTGACGAAGACGACAACTAGGCGACCGAGCAGGGCCTCGACGACAGTCATCTGAGCGAACAGGGGCTTCGTGCACGCGAAGAGCGCAGGGCAATGGAACTGTCTCAAAAGGAGCTGGCGGAAATCGAGGGCGTCACGGCCAAACAGATCTGCAGGCGCGAGACCGAACGCCTGACTTGGAAGGCGAAGATGAAGGAAGAGAAGAACAAATGAGGCTTGACCTCCTTCCGACGCCCGCCTGAAACAAAAAAAGCGCTGCCCTTGCGGGCTGCGCTTTTTTTGGGTACTGCATCAGAGGGAGGCAGCTCAGCTGCGATCCTTTTCCATTTCCTTCGCAAGCAACTTCTTCATCTTCGCCTTGCCGAGGAAGTGACCGATGAGGATCACGAGCGCCGCACAGCCCACGGAGAGCGGGTAGTGCATCATAAAGGCCTGTTCGGGCCAGCGCGTCGTGACGAACACGTCGGAGGCGATCATGCCGCCGGCAATCCAGCCGAGAAGGCCTGCGCCGAAGTAGATGATGGCGGGGACGCGGTCGATGAGCTTCAGGATGATCTGGGAGCCGAAGACGATGAACGGCACCGAGACGAGCAGCCCGAAGATGATCAGAAGCGTCTGGTGGGTCTCATGAGCCTGCTGGGCGGCGCCCGCAATGGCGATCACGTTGTCGAAGCTCATCACGAAGTCCGCGACGATGATGGTCTTGATGGCGCCGATGAGCTTGCTGCTGCCCTCGACCTTTTCATGATCGCCGTCCTCGGGAAGCAGGAGCTTGGCGCCGATCCAGACGAGAAGCGCACCGCCCGCCACCTTGAGGAACGGGAGGTCGAGAAGCATCACCGCGCAGGTGATCAGCACGACGCGCAGGGCGATGGCGCCGGCCGTGCCCCAGAAGATGCCCTTGTTGCGCTGGCTCTCAGGCAGGTTGCGGCACGCCATGGCGATCACGACGGCATTGTCGCCACCGAGAAGAATGTCGATCATGATGATCTGGCCGACCGCAGCCCAATGCAGGTTGGCAAGCAGATCGAAGAGATATTCCAAAATAGCCTCCGTGGGAAAATCTCAAAAACAGGTAGCCGATGATTTTAACAAAAGCAACAGGAAAAAACTTGAAATCCCCCGCCTCGAATCCGCTTCAGGACAGGGATCGGGAGCCCGTTCGAACAATGAGCCGGCAAACAAATCGCTAGGCCATGTCGTCAGGCGGCTCGACGGCGCCCTTGAGCACCCTGCTGATGGCGCTCATGCCGAATCCGCGGTACATCATGAAGCGGATCTGCCTGTCGCGCTCCTTCCTGTCCGCAGGCAGCTCTCCAAAGCGCCTTGCCCACAGCCTGTAGGCCCTGACCTCCTCGGGCTCCTCGATCTCGTCCATCGCAGCATCGACATGCTCGCCCGCCACGCCGCACTGGCGCAGCTCCCGCCTGATGCGGGCGTCTCCCATGACCCTTGACCTTGAGCGGGCGCGGCTTTCGGCAAAGCGCGCGTCGGAAAGATAGCCCGCGCCCTCGAGCCTGTCGAGCACGCGCCCAACCTCGTCCGGATCCTCATCCTCCGACAGGGAGCGGCGGAGCTTCGCCTCAAGATCCCGTCTGGAATACTCGCGGCGGGCCAGCGAGCCGATCGCCCTGACGAAAAGACTCGGGCGCTCCTTCTTCGGACGGGCGGCCTTCTTCTGCGCCTGCCGGCTCTCGAGCTCCTCGGGATCGTTGCAGAAGTCGTCGTCACTTTCATAGGTGCTCCGCTGGCGGCGCGGCAGCACCTTGGGCGCCGTGCGAACGATGCCCGAGGCCTCGTCGACGCCCGTGACGATTTCGCCGAGCCCCGAGCTGCGCCCGACGCGCCTGACGGCGGGCTCTTCGCTGCGGCGCACGGGAGGCGTCTCCAAAGGAAGCGCACGTGCGGGTTCCGCGGCGGACCGCACGGCCTTCTCTTGCGAATCAGCGGGCACGAGTCCGTCGTCACCCCAGACGAAGAGCTCGCCTTCCTCCCAGTTTCTTCCCATTTCCCTTCTCCCACGGATCATTCACGGAAAAAAAGGGGACGGTCCTCCATGTCCGGACCACCCCCCTTTTCCCTGAAGCCGTTCTTCAATCCGGTCCGAAAACCGGCTCTCCATTACAGATCTATGTCGGCGTCGGCCAGCGGCAGATCATCCTCGGGCATGCCCTCGTCATCACCGTCGACGGCGGAGATGCTCTTGAGGTGGATGCCCTTCATTTCGCGGATCTTCTGCTCGACCTCGCCGCAGACGTCGGGATGCTGCTTGAGGAACTCGCGCACGTTCTCCTTGCCCTGGCCGAGGCGCTGGCCGTTGTAGGAGTACCAGGCGCCGGACTTCTCAAGCACGTTGAGCTCGGTGCCAATGTCGATGATCTCGCCGTAGCGGGAAATGCCCTCGCCGTAGAGGATGTCGAACTCTGCCTGCTTGAACGGAGGCGCAACCTTGTTCTTGACGACCTTGACGCGGGTTTCGTTGCCGATCACCTCGTCGCCCTTCTTGATGGCGCCGATGCGACGAATGTCGAGACGCACGGAGCTGTAGAACTTGAGCGCGTTGCCGCCCGTCGTAGTTTCCGGGTTGCCGTAGCCGCCGATCTTCATGCGGATCTGGTTGATGAAGATCACCATGGACTTCGTCTTGGTGATCGAGCCCGTGAGCTTGCGCAGGGCCTGGGACATCAGGCGGGCCTGAAGGCCGGGCAGCGCGTCGCCCATGTCGCCCTCAATTTCGCTCTTGGGCGTCAGCGCGGCGACCGAGTCCACGACAATCAGGTCGACGGAGCCCGAGCGCACGAGGGCGTCGGTGATCTCAAGGGCCTGTTCGCCCGTGTCGGGCTGGGAGATCAGAAGGTCGGAGAGCTGCACGCCGAGACGCTGTGCGTACTGGACGTCGAGCGCGTGTTCCGCGTCAATGAAGGCGCACGTACCGCCGATCTTCTGCATTTCGGCGATGACCTGCAGGGAGAGCGTCGTCTTGCCGGAGGATTCGGGACCGAACACCTCGATGATGCGACCGCGGGGCAGACCGCCCACGCCGAGCGCAAGGTCAAGGCCCAGGGAGCCCGTGGACACCGTCTCGATGTCCTCGACTTCGGCGCCGTCGGCCATGCGCATGATGGCGCCCTTGCCGAACTGCTTTTCAATATTGGCAAGCGCGACGCTGAGCGCCTTCTTGCGTTCTTCCCCTTCGCAACGACCGGGGCGGGTCGGATTCGCGGACTTGGCAGCCATGACGGACTCCTGTCTCAAACAATCACAATACTAAATATTTATGAATACACGACAATCAATTTACATCTCGAATGGCAGGATCATTTCACTAGCCTCGATGCACAAAGGATCATCCGCTTCACCTGCAAGACGGGAGTTTTGAGCACCCTGCCGCCTTGTTCGTTACCGTCATGATGCCTGAAAAAATCCCGCTTGCCAAGGTCTACTTTGTTGGTGTTTACCCTAACAAAAGACACCTTTACATTCTATTTACGGGCGCGGAATGATTGCCTTGGGCGACAGGCTCACCAACTTTTTTTTCATGCACTATTGACAGGTCCGGAAGGCACGTGCATAATTCGTTTCCTCAGTTAGTTGTTCACGTCGTTTGTGACTCATCTGCGGCAAACGGGTCGTTAGCTCAGTTGGTAGAGCAGCGGACTTTTAATCCGTTGGTCGTGGGTTCGAGTCCCGCACGACCCACCACAACTATCTGCGGACAATCTGGAATGGGAACGTAGCTCAGTTGGTAGAGCAGCGGACTCTTAATCCGTCGGTCCAGGGTTCGAATCCCTGCGTTCCCACCACACCTCCCAATGATCCTGCTGACAGATGGTCCGCGGGATTTTTTTTCGTTCCTCTCTTCCCTTCCGGCGGTAATACCTCAAGCATCCGCCCATTTCCCCGCGCTTTCGCTCCCTTTGCGCCGCACAACAGGTAAACTGTCCGAACCTTCCCCTTTGCGATTCATACGCACATAGAAAAATGATCAAGCTTGACCACATAACCCAGACCTACAAGACGCCTGAAGGTCGGGAGTTCAAGGCCCTCGACGACGTGTCGATCGAGATCCGCCCCGGCGAGATCTTCGGCATCATCGGCCGCTCCGGCGCCGGCAAGAGCACGCTCGTGCGCTGCATCAACCTTATCAACCGCCCGAGCGAAGGCACCGTCACGGTCGACGGCAAGAATCTCACCGAGCTCTCCGAAGACGAGCTGCGCGAAAGCCGCCGCAGCATCGGCATGATCTTCCAGCACTTCAACCTGCTGAGCTCCCGCACGGTCTACGACAACGTCGCGCTCCCGCTCGAGCTCGTCGGCACGCCCAAGAACGTCATCCGCGAAAAGGTCGAGCCGCTTCTCAAGCTCGTCGGCCTCACCGAACACGCCCACAAGTATCCGTCCCAGCTCTCCGGCGGCCAGAAGCAGCGCGTCGGCATCGCCCGCGCCCTGACCAACGACCCCAAGGTCCTTCTCTCCGACGAGGCCACCTCGGCCCTCGACCCCGAGACGACTGTCGCCACCCTCGCGCTTCTCAAGCGCATCAACAAGGAGCTCGGCCTCACGATCGTCATGATCACACATGAAATGCAGGTCGTGAAGCAGATCTGCGAGCGCGTCGTCGTGATGAACTACGGCAAGATCGTCGAGCAGGGCAAGGTCGTCGACATCTTCATGTCGCCGCAGCACGAAACCACGAAGGCCCTGATCGGCAACGTGATGGCCCGCGACATGCCGGCCTCCATTCTCGACCGCTTCCGCAAGGCTCGCGAAAACCATCCCAACAGCGACGCAGTCTACCTGCTTCGCCTCGCCTTCTCGGGCAACGAAGTCACGCGCCCCGTCATTTCCGAATGCTCGCGCCGCTTCAACCTCGACTTCAACATCCTCCGCGGCACTGTCGACGACGTCCAGGGCCAGACCCTCGGCTCGCTCACCGTACTCATCGAGGCCGAAAGCAGCGTATTCATCGAAGCCGTCAACTTCCTGAGGGAGAACGGCGTGGTCGTTGAGGAGATCAATGATGTCAAGTAATCTCATTCAGATGATCTGGGACTCCTTCCTGGAGACGATCATCATGGTCGCCATCTCCGGCGGCATCGGCGCCCTCGCGGGCATTCCCCTCGGCATCCTGCTCTTCGTGACGGACCGCAAGTCCTTCCTTCCGATGCCGGGCTTCAACGCCGTTCTCGGCACGGTGATCAACGCTCTCCGCTCGGTGCCGTTCATCATCCTGCTCGTGGCGATCATTCCGTTCACCCGACTCATCGTCGGCTCCTCGATCGGCACATCATTGACTCCCCGCCCCCTCGCCCGCCCCGCCCGCCGCCATCGTTCCTCTGACACTCTCGGTGGCGCCCTTCATCGCCCGAATCGTCGAGACGAGCCTGCGCGAAGTGGATAAGGGCCTCGTCGAGGCCGCCCAGTCGATGGGTGCCACGAATATGCAGATCATCACGAAGGTCCTGCTTCCCGAAGCCATGCCCGGCATCGTCGCGGGCCTGACGATCTCGATCATCAGCCTGATCGGCTACTCCGCCATGGCCGGCGCCGTGGGCGGCGGCGGTCTCGGCGACCTCGGCATCCGCTACGGCTACCAGCGCTTCATGCCTGAAGTCATGTGGACCGTCGTGATCGTGCTGATCATCCTCGTTCAGGGCATCCAGAGCTTCGGCGACTGGATCGTGCGAAGGATCTCCCACAAGTAAGCTCAGCAGGACACTGCAGAAGGCGCGCTGCTCGAAAGCGGCGCGCTTTTTTTTCAATCCCTCGTGTTCCATCTCCCTCAAACCGGGCGGAACATCAGGTGTTTTCCGTATGCCGGTGTGCGGTAATCAACATACCTTCAATCTCCCCGACGGCCCCCTGCACCCGCGTGCATAATGCCGCCACGCCCCGCCTCGGGGCGGTTCATACCCGAAAAGGACATTCCGAATGAAACGCCGCACCCTTGTCGCCGCCGCAGGCATTCTTGCCATTGCCGGCAGCATTCCGCTCTCCGCGCTCGCCGCCGAAAAGACCATCGTCGTCGGCGTCACCGCAGGCCCGCACGCCGAAATCATGGAAGTCGTCAAGAGGATCGCCGAAAAACAGGGCATGAAGATCCGCATCGTCGAATTCAACGACTTCGTGCAGCCCAACGCGGCGCTCGTCGCGGGCGATCTGGACATCAACTCGTTCCAGCACAAGCCCTACATGGACCAGCAGAACGAGGACCGCGGCTACAAGCTCGCCTCCGCCGCCCCCACCATCACGTTCCCGCTCACCTACTACACCCGCAAGGGCTACAAGACCCTTGCGGACCTTCCCCAGGGCGCCCGCGTCGGCATTCCGAACGATCCGACGAACGCCAACCGCGCCCTGCACATGCTCGAGGAACAGGGACTCGTGAGACTCAATCCGAAGGCCGGCATTCGCGCCACCGTCCTCGACATCATCGATAACGCCAAGAAGCTCCGCATCATCGAGCTCGACTCCGCCCAGCTGCCCCGCAGCCTCGAGGACCTTGACGCCGCCGCCATCAACGCGAGCTACGCCGAGTCCGCAGGACTCACGCCCGCCAAGGACGGCATCGCCCAAGAACGCCCCGACGGCCCCTACGCCAACATCCTCTGCGTCCGCGCCGAGGACCTCTCCAAGCCCTGGGTCGCCAAGTTCGTCCAGTGCTACCACTCCCCCGAAGTCAAGGCATTTGTAGAAAAGCGCTTCAACGGGGGCATGATCTGCGCCTGGTGATGCTAATATGCAATGAACAAACGCACCCTCGTTTTTCATAAGCATTACCTATCGCCACAATGGATCAAAACCACAACTCCGAGACGGCGCCGCTTTCCGATGCCGCCGTCAAGTTCAACTCTGTTCTGACGTTCGCTCAGGGCTTCGCGCTCGTTGCCATCGCCGTCGCCGCCCTGGTCGGCATCTGCTCCTCGATCTGGAGCATGGTCGAGCTTGAGAAGGCCAGCCTCGGCGACCTGCTCCTGCTCTTCCTCTACATCGAGATCCTCTCCATGGTGAAGGGCTCCGCGCTCGGCACCCGCGAGATCCCGATCCGCACGCCGGTGGCTCTTGCCATCGTGGCCGTCGCCCGCTACATCGTGGTCGACGTCGAGCACATGACGCCCGCCTTCATGCTCATGACCGCAGGCGCCATTCTGGTTCTCGTCTGCGCCCTCTGGGTGCTCAGCCACGTGCGCTTCCGCCACTGAGCGGCAACGTCCGGCGCATGCCGCCCGAAGAACGGCGGCATGCTTTTATGGTAGAATTCCAGACCTGTTGCGGGTGTAGCTCAATGGCAGAGCAATAGCCTCCCATGCTAAAGACGAGGGTTCGATTCCCTTCACCCGCTCCATATTCCAAGGATCCCGCCTGAGCGTAAGCTGCGGGATCTTTTCGTATCTACCGCCGCCCCGTGCGGCCCGCCCCTGCTCCGCACCATGGAAAAGAACTGCGAAAAGCCCGAGTTGACGCCTGAAGAACTCGAGGCGCTCAAGAAGCGCCACATCCGCTCCTTCGTCATGCGCCGCGGCCACATCTCGGCCGCCCAGAAGCGCGCCCTTGACGAGTCGCTCCCGCAATACCAGATCGAGTACGCCCCCGAGCTTCTCGACGCCGACAAGGCCTTCGGCCGCCACGCCCCGCTCGTTCTCGAAATCGGCTGCGGCATGGGCGAGACGACCGCCGCCATCGCGCAGGCCCACCCCGAGGTCAACTTCCTCGGCTGCGAGGTCTTCGTGGCCGGCGTCGGCGCGCTTGCCAAGCGTCTCGACGAGATGTCCCTCACCAATGTGCGCATCGTCCGCCACGACGCCGTTGAAATCGTGCGCGACATGATCGCCGAGAACTCCCTCGACGGCGTGCACATCTACTTCCCCGATCCCTGGCGCAAGGCCCGCCATCACAAGCGCCGCCTCGTCGCCCAACCCTTCATCGGACTCCTCGCCTCCCGCATTCGTCCGGGCGGCTACATCCACTGCGCCACGGACTGGGAGAACTACTCCGAGCAGATGCTCGAAGTGCTCGAGGGCGAACCGCTCCTCGAGAACCTCCACGGCGCCGGCAACTTCAGCCCCGTGATGGGCAACCCGCTCTGCGAGCGTCCCCGCACGAAGTTCCAGGCCCGCGGCGAACGCCTCGGCTACGGCATCTGGGATCTGGTCTACATCCGCAAGCAACCCGCTCCCTCTGCGTCATAAAAAAAGCGCGCCTTCCCGGAAAAGGCGCGCTTTTTTCTTGAGCCATCGGCAAACGGCGATCACCAGCTCACCAGCCCCGTCGCCCAGGTAAGGAGGATCACGCCGCCGAAGATGATGCGGTACCATCCGAAGCCGCGGAAGTCGTGCCTCGAAACAAAGCGGATGAGCCAGTGGACGACGACGAGCGCAGAGAAGAAGGACACCACCGTTCCGACCGCCAGTCCCGGCAGATTGGCGGCGACAAGCTGCTCGCGCGCCTGCCAGAGGTCCCAGACCGTGGCGCCGAAGATCGTCGGAATCGCGAGGAAGAAGGAGAACTCGGTCGCAGCCTTGCGCGAAAGCCCGAAGATGAGGCCGCCGATGATCGTGGCGCCCGAGCGGCTCGTGCCGGGAATCATCGCGAGACACTGCGCGACGCCGACCTTGAGCGCGTCCTTCCAGTCCATGTCGTCCATCTCCTTCACGCGCGGCTCGATGCCGAGCTTCTCATGACGATGCTCGACATAGAGGATGATGAGGCCGCCGATGACCAGCGCCGTCGCCACGGTGAGCGGATTGAAGAGATAGGTCTTGAGAAGATCCGAGACAAGAACGCCGACGACGGCAGCGGGGAGGAAGGCCACGAGCGTATTGACGACGAGGCGCTGCTGGACGGGCTCCGAAAAGAGACCACGGAGGACCCTGATGATCCTCATCCTGTAGTACCAACAGACCGCAAGGATCGCACCCGCCTGAATGGCGACGACGAACGTGTCTGACGTTGCATCCGTGAATCCCACGAGGTCCGCCGCCACGATCAGATGCCCAGTCGAACTCACCGGAAGGAATTCAGTGAGGCCTTCGACGATGCCGAGGAAGGCGGCCTGCAGCAGATAAAGCCAGTCGAACATTGAGCGTCCTGTATCGGAATGGTGAAAAGCGCCCATATTGTCGCAGATACGACGCACGGACACACTTGAGGGAAACAAGCCGTTACGGCTCTCGAGCCCTGCAGGCCAAAGCCCGCTTTGTTAAGATAGCGCCATCATCAATCCTCAACCGGAACTCCAGAAATGGCGAACGAAAAACAGATGGACAGCGAGCTTATTGAAGAGCTTCAGCAGCGCCTTGAAGCGCTCAACAACGAAGGCGTGATGGATGCAGGCGTGATCGACGGCTTCCTGACCGCCTATGCGCTCAACCCCGAGCACCCGAGCAAGCACGACATCTACCCCTACATCTTCAGCGAGGAAGGCGATCCCGCCGCCCTGCCCGAAGACGACCGCATCCTCGAGCTGCTCGACATTCGCCTCAACGAAATCCAGGCCGCGCTGGCCGCCAAGGGCGGTCTTGATCCGGTCATCTTCCCGCTCGTCGACGACAACGACGAGATCATCACCGACGAAGAGGGCATCGAAGCCCTCGAACCCTGGGCCTCCGGCTTCTTCTTCGGCATGATGCACTGGCGCGAGGACCTCATCGCCGACGACGAGATCAACTCGCTCGCCACGCCGATCATCCGCAACATCTCTCCCGACGACTTCGAAACCCCCGAGGAAGCCGAGCAGTTCGTGCAGGAATACCGCAGCGGCGAGATGCCGAAGAACCTCGAGGACGCCCTCTACGACCTCGTCAAGGCCGTCTTCGATCTCAAGCAGCTCGTCGATCCGAACAAGCCCGTCGTGCGCGAAGAACCCCGCGTGGGCCGCAACGACCCCTGCCCCTGCGGCAGCAGCAAGAAGTTCAAGCAGTGCTGCGGTAAAAAGTAAGCCTTACGTCCAGTGACTGACGAAAGGGACGATCCTGCACGGACCGTCCCTTTGCTTTTTTCGGCCAGATCTTTTTCAACCTTCCTCTCTCAGCCCGCGAGCAGCTTCGGGAGGAAGCGCGCGGGATCGAGCTTCGCGGCGAGCGATCCGGGCAGCGCCTGCACGTCGCCCGTCACGTCCGCCGCCACGTGCCTTGCGCACGCAAGCCCCCAGGTGAGCCCGCGGGAGCCGAAGCCCGCGCAGATCCAGAGACCAGGCGCCCTGGGAATCGATCTCGCTTCGGGCACGCCCCTGAAAGCAAGCCCCTCGAGCTCGGCGACCGTCCAGCCGCGGCCCGCAAGCGGCATGCGGTCGGCGGGTACGGCTCGGACGCCTTCGTAAAAGCCCGCGGCCAGCACGTCGGGGCGACGCCCCGTGAGCTTGTCGAAGGTGGACAGGTTGTGCTCATGCGCCTCCTGCACCGCAACGTCGGGCGCCTCGCCCGGCTCGTACGTGGCGCCCACCGCGCAGAAGCCTTCCGTTCGGGCTACGTATCCGTCACCCGTGAGCGCACACCTGAGTTCAGGAAGATCCGTCTCCCTGAGGAGCGATATGCGTCCGTAAAGCGGACTGAGTCCCATCGTGCCGCGTGCGAGGCCGAGCACGCAGGGTGTGGCAAGCGCGGCGCAGACAACCGCCTTCGGAGCGCGGGCAACGACGACGCCCTGAGCCGACACGGCCTCCCACAGCCCCTCTCGCCTGCGAAGGCTCACGGGCATGTTCGTGAGCACCTGAGCCTGCGCCGCCTCAAGCATCCTTCTGGCAAGACGTCCCGCATGCACGAGACCGGCCTTCGGGTAGAGCCAGCCGCCGCGCGAGAGTGCAAGTCCCGCCCGCTCGGACGCCTCCTCCCGCGTGAGGAGCGACGCGAAGTCTCCCGGAAGATGCACGGGACGGCCATAGGCTGCGGCCTCCCGCCACTTTTCGTACTCCTCCTCGGACGAGGCCGCGTCAACGACGCCCTCGGGAATGAAGGCGTCGGGGAAGTCTCGAAGCACCTCCGTCATGGCCTCAAAGCCCGCTCGCGTGAGCTGAAAGAGCGGCGAATCCGACGCCTGCCAGTGCGGATGAATGAGTCCCGCATGAAGGGCCGAGGCGCCGCTGCCGGGCACAGGCCCCGCATCAACGACCACGGCACGACTGCCGCGCTGAGCGAGCTCCCATGCCGTCATGGCGCCGGCAAGCCCCGCACCCACGATCAGCACGCGCTCCGAAGCGCTGCTTCCGCCCCCCTGTTGTTCCTGCTGCTCTTCAGGAGCCTTCCGTGCGCTCCTCAGGCGCCACGACTCTCCGTCAGGCTCAAGAAAACCCGGCGCGCGTTCAAGCGGCGCCGTCGTGACGAGACGGGTTCGAGCCCCCATCAGACGTCTGAACCCGCCGTTGATGTCCTCGGGCATCGAAACGAGCACGTCGGGCACGGTCGTCGTCTCCCTGAGGGCCGCAGCGGCGGTCTCCGCCCTGACGAGGACGAGTCTCGTCCCGCCGCAGGGCACCACGTGGAGTCCCGGCATTGACGCAAATCCCGAATCTCCGGGAACTAGTCCGAGCGCCTGCGCGACGTCCTCCGCCGTCTCTTGCGCCACGGGAACGAGCACGGTGCGGACTTCGCAGGGCTCCAACGGCAAAAGCCTCTGCCGCACGAAGTCGAGCAGAGGCTTTTTCGCAGATGTCAGCAGATGAACGGTCATCGCATCGGCCCGGCCTTTCGGCCGGGCGCATTTCCTCATCAGTGCTTGAGCGGCTTGAAGCGAAGGCGCTTGGGCTGGCAGGCCTCTTCGCCGAGACGGCGGCGCTTGTCGGCTTCGTACTCGTTGTAGTTGCCGTCGAAGAATACGACGCGGGAGTCGCCCTCAAAGGCGAGGATGTGCGTCGCGATTCGGTCGAGGAACCAGCGGTCATGAGACGTCACGAGGGCGCAGCCCGCAAATTCGAGCAGGGCCTCCTCGAGGGCGCGCAGCGTTTCGACGTCGAGGTCGTTCGACGGTTCGTCGAGAAGCAACACGTTGCCACCGGCGAGAAGCGTCTTGGCAAGGTGCAGACGGCCGCGCTCGCCGCCGGAAAGGCTGCCGACGAGCTTCTGCTGGTCGCCGCCCTTGAAGTTGAAGCGGCCGAGATAGGCACGGCTCGACATCGAGAACTTTCCCACCTGCAGGATGTCCTGGCCGTCGGCCACGGCGTCGAACGCCGTCTTGTCGTTCGGGAGCGAGTCGCGCATCTGGTCGACGGCGGCAAGCTTGACCGTGGTGCCGATCTTGATTTCGCCGCTGTCGGGCTGCTCGCGGCCCGTGATCATCTTGAAGAGCGTGGACTTGCCGGCGCCGTTCGGACCGATCACGCCGACGATGGCGCCGGCGGGGATGCGGAACGACAGGTCGTCGATGAGCAGGCGGTCGCCGAAGCCCTTGGAAACGTGGTTGAACTCGATCACGTCGTTGCCGAGACGCTCGGCGACAGGGATGAAGATTTCATTCGTTTCGTTGCGCTGCTGGTACTCGACGCTGGAGAGCTCCTCGAAGCGCGCAATACGGGCCTTGGACTTGGCCTGACGGCCCTTCGGATTCTGACGGACCCATTCAAGCTCGTGCTTGATGGCCTTCATGCGGGCGTCTTCCTGACGCTTTTCGATCTCAAGGCGCTTTTCCTTCTGGTCAAGCCAGGAGGAGTAGTTGCCCTTCCAGGGAATGCCTTCGCCGCGGTCGAGTTCGAGAATCCATTCGGCCGCGTTGTCGAGGAAGTAGCGGTCATGGGTCACGGCGACGACGGTGCCGGGGAAGCGGTGCAGGAACTGCTCGAGCCATTCGACGGATTCGGCGTCGAGATGGTTCGTCGGTTCGTCGAGCAGCAGCATGTCGGGACGAGAGAGCAACAGGCGGCAGAGCGCGACGCGGCGCTTTTCACCACCGGAGAGGTTGCCGATCACGGCATCCCAAGGCGGAAGGCGCAGGGCGTCGGCGGCGATCTCCATCTGAGTCTCGACGTTCGTGCCCGCAGCGGCGATGATGGCCTCAAGACGGGCCTGCTCGGCAGCAAGGGCGTCGAAGTCGGCGTCGGGATCGGCATAGGCGTCGTAGACGGCGTTGAGCTTCTCCTGAGCCTGCATCACCTCGCCCATGCCCTCCTCGACGGTCTCGCGGACGGTCTTGGCCGGATCAAGAGCGGGTTCCTGCGGCAGGGGGCCGGAGTTGGTGGCGGGGGGCGCCTTCGTTCT
>OGRS01000788.1_pt1 | contig 25131 bp, 25 predicted proteins | sample 1553561 | NCBI WGS metagenome assembly OGRS01 (sample SAMEA2580103, study PRJEB22360) | human gut metagenome | biome: human gut; feature: human-associated habitat; material: faeces | place: Denmark | collected 2008/2010
TACATTTCTTCATCTTGCTTTAAAATTTCAATAGATTTATTACAAATCGCATTGTATAGCTCTATATTATTTTTTATATTTAATGAAAAATCTTCATTTTTAAAAAATATATCTTCTAATTTCTTTTGTTTATCTTTTAAATTAAAATTTTTATCTGATATATCCTTTTGGTATAAAACTCCTGCTCCAACTTTAACCCCAGCCATTAAAAGAATCGCTGGAATATTAACTGGATAAAATGGAACAGGCATATCTTTTATGTATTTTAAAATTTTATTTTCGGAAAACACTTTAGATTTCTTTATTAAATCATTCCATTTTTTTAACCAATTACTAGAGTTTTCCTTATATTCTATATAAACTTTTTCTATTCTGTTTTCCATATATTGAAAATATTTTTCATCTAAATTTTTAGATAAAATAACTTCTAAAAAAATAGAATAAGAAAACAAATATAATGTATAAAGATAATCTGACATTAAATTACCAATTTTAACTATCCACTCCATTATTTCTTCAATTTTAACTTTCTCTTTATCAAATTGTAAGACATTTATTTGATTAGAATAAAACTTTAAACTCGCCAAAGAATCTATGGATATTTTTTGTATTGTAGTTAAAGTAGAATTTCTATATACATCATCATCTAGGATAAACTCTAAATTATTTTGGATAGTTTCAAGAAATTCTCCTTCACTTAATAACTTAGTTTTTTTATCTTCACTTAAAAAAGACTGAATATCATTTAATTTCTCATTGATACTTTTTATCTCTTTATTAATAGTATCCATATAATACTGTCCTGTAATTATAGACATTACTGTAAAAGCTGATGAAACAAATTGCAAACTCTTATCTAAAGGTTTGAGTAAGGCTTGCCCCACTACTTTATTATTCCTTCCTATATTTACTACATTTGCACGATAATATTCTCCATTAAAACCTTTTGCCTTTTGTAATACTCCCAAACCTTTATCAAAAATAACTTGATAAGCTTCTTTAGTCACTTCGTGATGTAAGACTGTTGGAATTACTTTCATTACACTATCAAACATAGCAAATTGCTCAGGACTTATTTTTCTATAATTATTTTTATTTACATCTATTTTCTTATTATCTACATTGACAGTTATTCCTAAAGTTTCTAATTCATCTAATATTTCTTTCTTTTGTACATTAAAATCCATAACTTTCCCCTTATCTTTTAATTTTTTTATTTTTACAAAATTTTAATATCCTAAAAATAAATATCTTACTAATTTTCTATAAAACATTTTTTCTTATGCAAGAACATTCTTAAATATATTATACAACAAATTTATAAAATTATATTCTCTTTCTTTAAATATTTTTTAATTTTTTTCAGTTCTTTTAATATAATTTAAAATCTCTGATATTGTCATATCCACTACTGCAATAACTTTTTCTCTAAATAAATTAATTATATTTCTTATAGATTGAGATAAATTAATAGCATTTTCTTCTTCTTTTTCTACTCCTAAGTTTTTAAAGAAATATATTGTCATAACTCCAATAACTGTTCCTGCTATAATATCTGAAAGAGGAGAGGCAAATAAAATTCCATATATCCCTCTTCCTAGCTCTTTACTTTCAAAGAATCTACAAAGTCCCAAAGTAAATATCACAAAGCAAAACATATCTCTAAGGATAGAGGCTATCATTGAGTGAATAGGTTTTCCAATAGATTGGAAGAATATAGATGAAATTTTTATAAAGCAAGTTACAAAGCAAAAACTTAAGAAAATACGGAAACTTTTTGTTGCAAAATCCATATAAAGTTGGTTTTGTTTTCCAAAAATTAAAATTATCATCTCTGGATATAGTTCAAATATTAAAGTAGATAAAATCCCAACTCCAAGAGATAAAGTTACAATATATTTATAAGTTTCTTTAACTCTATCTAATTTTTTAGCTCCATAGTTATAACCTAAAATCGGTTGTCCACCTAAAGCTATTCCAACGGCAATATTATTTACGATAGTATAAACCTTTGTCTGAATACTAAAAACAGAGATTGGAATATCGCTACCATAGATAGAAGTAGCTCCATATTTTGCCAAAGTAATATTACTAAGTAGTGTCATAACAACCATTGAAATCTGAATAATAAAAGTAGAGCCACCAAGCATTATAAGATTTTTTAGCATATCTTTTTTTATGTGGAAACTCTCTTTGGAAAGTTTAAAACTTTTTGGCTTAAAAAAATATAATCCACAAATAATAAAAGATACACCTTGTCCAATCACTGTGGCTATTGCTGCTCCCTCAATTCCCCAATCTAACCAAAATATACAGATAGGATCTAGAATAATATTTAAAATAGCACCCGAACACATTGCCACCATAGCATAAGTTGGACTTCCGTCAGCTCTTATCATACTGTTCATCACATTAAACATCAAATATGTTGGAAAAAATAAAGCTATAATTTCAAAATAATTGCAAGCTAAATCAAGAGTAGCCTCTGAAGCTCCAAATAAAACCATTAAAGGCTCACAAAACAAAATACAAACTACCGAAAGAATAACACTTATTATAAAAGTAGTTGTAAGTCCTGTCCCAACACATCTGTGAGCACTTTCACTGTCTTGACGTCCAGAACAGATACTTAAATAAGAGGCTGCTCCATCTCCAACACACCAAGCAAAAGCATTACAAATACAAATAATAGGAAAAGATATTCCTGTGGCAGCGTTTCCCAAATAACCAAGCTCACTATTTCCAATAAAGATTTGGTCTACAATATTGTAGAGTGCACTTATCAGAAGTCCCATAACACAAGGTACAGAGAATTTTAAAAGCAGTTGAGATACTGGCTTTTCTCCTAAAATTTTGTTTTCTTCCATAAAAAATTTTTCCTCCTTAATAAGCACAAAAACCGTAAACAATTTACTTTTGTGCATTTTTTAATGCCTTATAGTAAACTATTTACGGTAGTCTGTAGAAACGTTCACCCTATTGCGAACATATATAAGCTCATTTCCTTTTAGAGTATCATATTTTTACAGTTATTGTCAATATTTTATTATCTATACTAACTCTATTTTCTGTAAAAAATATTACTGAACTAGATTTCTTATCAATTTTTTCAGATATAAAAATATATTTCTATTTCTTTATTCCTACTTAAAAATTTTTTTTATTTTTATTATCCAAAAATTCCAAATACAATAGAACCTATGATTAACATCATTGCTCCTCCAACTCTCGAAGAAATTTGTGCAAATGACATTAACTCCATTCTGTCTGCTGCTCCAAGTACAGCCACATCTCCTGAACCACCTCTGTTTGCCATACATAGCCCAGCTGTTATCGCTGCCTCTATAGGATAAAACTTCATTGTTCTAGAAAGTAACATTATAAATATAACTGCTCCTAATACAATTCCTATTGCTATTACTAAATTTGCTGGTGTTAAAGAATTTATAATCTCTTGTACATCAGTTCCAAAACCTACTGCTCCCATTAATATCCAAATAGTATATTTTGAGAAAAATGTTTGCATATTTTTAGCTCCAGCTTTTAATGATGTTGGGACAACATTAGTTACATTTAAAATAATTGCATAGATAACTAAAAATGCTAATCTGTGCATTTCAAAAGAAAAATTTAATGTACTCCATAATTCAGCTGAAAGATGTGCAAACATAAATAATACTCCTGTAAAAACTAAAGCTGCTGCAAACTCTTTTTGTCCAACTTCCATTTTTACCTCTTCATCTTTAACTGCTTCTTTTGAATTTTCTATTATTAAACTTCCATTTCCTGTTAAGCTAGGTTTTGATTTTCCTAATTTATTTAATAAAGCTCCAGTTATAATTGCAATAACATTAGCTATTGTTAAAATTGAAATAGCAAAAGCAAACCATTCACTTGAAGGTCTTCCTGTTTTTTGAGCCCACATCTCAGACATAGGTATAGCTCCAGCTCCTGTTCCTCCACCCATTATAGGTAAAACATAATTCATCACAATATCAAGAGGTACTTTTCCAAAACATAATCCTGTTATTACTCCACCTATTGTTGCTCCCACAACACCTACTAAAATAAGTGGAATATATCCTGATATAGCTTGCACTAATGTTTTTCTATTAACTGTTAAAACTGAACCTACAATCAAAGCAGGTATAAATATTTCCAAGAAATTTACTGGTTGTTTTCCATAAAATATCTCTATAGAATCTAACATTTTTTGAGGTACTAAATTGTATGTTCCCATTACTGCCGAAATAAAAAATACTAAAACTGTTCCTCCACCAATATAATCATTCCATACAGGAATTCTATCTCCAATCTCTCCAAATAAAATTCCAAATACTGCTAATATTGTAAATATTGTTAGAAAATTAGGTCTAACAAATCCTCCAACAACTCCATTGAAAGGTGTGTAAACAATAAATGCCACTATACCTAATAATACTAAAAACATAGGTAAAGTTAGTCCACTCCATTTTGCTTCTTTTAAACTGAATAATTCAGAAAAAGTTTTTTTTGCCATAATTAAATCTCCTTTGCTTTAAAAAAATATTCTTTTGTTTTTAACAGATACAGTATACAGTATCTCTTTTTAAAAGTCAATAATATTTTATTCAATTCTTTTATTTTTACCAAGATAGTCTCTTAACCATAATGATTTCATTTATTTTTTTGTAAAAAAAATAGCACGAAATATATCGTGCCATAATCTAAAAATTTTTATTATAATTATAATTCAAATTCTATTAATGCTTTTGCTGTGATTACTTTTACATTTTTAGTATCTGTTATAGGTGTTCCACAACCTGAACAACCTCCACCACAACAACCGTCTACTCCACAAGAATGATGTTCTTCTTCTCCACCCATTCTTTTTAGATAATCTTCATAAGTTTCAATGTATCCGTTAGCTAATAAATTATCAAAAGCCACTTTTAGTTCCTCTTCAGTGATTCCTATATTTTTCATTATCGCCTCATCACTATAAGTTTTACCTGTAACTAAAAACTCCACTATTTTTCTTTCTATATCTGTCATTTATTCCTCCCTATATTCAAAATTGTAAATATTACAATTTAAAAACTATTTTAATTTATATATCTATTATACGCTATATTTTGTAAATTGTCAATAAAATTAAAAGTATTTTCACTATTATAAAAATTATGATATAATAAATAGTAAAATTTTTAGGAGGTAATTAATGACTGAAATAAAAGTTAATCTTAGAGAAAGTAATTTAAAAGAGGATATATTTTTGGAAAGTATCCGTACAAGTTATAGAAAAAAAATCTGGTCTAAGTTTGTGAAAGCGATAAATGATTTTAATCTTATAGAGGACGGAGATAAAATCGCCGTAGGAGTATCTGGTGGAAAGGATAGCCTTTTACTTTGTAAACTTTTCCAAGAGTTAAAAAGAGATAAAAGTAAAAATTTTGAAGTGGCTTTTATCAGTATGAATCCCGGTTTTGAGGCTATGGATATTGAGCAATTTAAGAAAAATCTTGAAATTTTAAATATCCCTTGTCATATATTTAACTCTGATGTTTGGGAGATCGCTTTTCGTGAAGATCCTGAAAATCCTTGTTTCCTTTGTGCTAAGATGAGAAGAGGGGTTTTATACAACAAAGTTGAGGAGTTAGGATTTAATAAACTTGCTCTTGGACACCACTTTGATGATATTATAGAAACAGCCCTTATAAATATGTTTTATGCTGGAACTATCAAAACAATGGTGCCAAATGTATCGTCTACTAGTGGAAAACTATCTGTAATAAGACCAATGGCATATATAAAAGAAGAAGATATTATATCTTTTACAAGAAGAAACAATATTCAAGCTATGGGTTGTGGTTGTCCTGTTGAATCTGGAAAAACTGACTCTAAAAGAAAAGAGATAAAAAATCTTTTAAAAGACCTTGAACAAAAAAATAAAAATATAAAACAAAGTATATTTAACTCCCTAAAAAATATAAATCTTGATTTTGTTATGGGATATACTAGAGGAAATAAAAATGATTAGAATAAATAATATTTTTGAACTTCATAACCTAAAAGTAGATAACTATCTTTTTGAAGTTATGGAGGACAGTTTAAAAATTATAAACAGAAAAGAAAAATTTGAAATAAATCTTACTTACAACAAAGAAAATGTTATATCTACTCTAGAAACTATTAAGAAATTAACAGAGATAAAAATAGTTTTAGATAATTTTAAAGACAGAGAAATACTTTCATATATAGAGAGTAAAGGTTTTAACAAACTTCTTTGGAATCCTATCGGAAAAGCTATGCACAGATTTAATATGATAGAGGCAGGGGATAGGGTAGCCGTTGGAATTTCTGGTGGAAAAGATAGTATAGTTCTTTTTAATGCCCTTGTAAGAATAAAAAAAATCGCCAATTTAGATTTTGAGATTATCCCAATCCATATCCATATGAAAGAGGATTTATCAGACCTTAGTGAGCTTACAGCTTATATCAAAAAATTTGGTTATGATTTAAAAGTTATAGAAACTAATCTTGGGAACTTAGTAAAAGAGAAAAACCCTTGTTTCCTTTGTGGGAGATTAAGACGTGGGATATTATATACTTTTATGAAAGAGAATGGTATAAATAAACTTGCCCTTGGACATCATAAAGATGATATTATAGAAACTTTCCTTTTAAATATCATCTATCAAGGGAATAGAAATATTATGAAACCAGCTTATTTTTCAGAAGAACATCAAGTAACAGTTATAAGACCACTTGCTTTTGTAGAGGAAAAAAATATAATAAGCTATTCTAAAAAACTTTCTCTTCCTATACTTGAGACAAAATGTCCTTATGAAACCAGTGTGGATTCTAAAAGACTTAGAATAAAAAATATTATAAAAGATATTTCTCTTGAAACACCTGATGTAAGAAGTACCATTCTTAACAGTATAAATGATTTGTTTTAGTACCATTTGAATAATTTATAAGACAAAACATAGAACAGCTATTTGTAATTAAATAATATATTTTAAAAATCAAAGTTTTTCTTGACTATTATTTTTTTTTGCTGTATAATTAGTTATATTGTTAAGGGGGGAGTGCGTATGGTTGTTCCTTTGGCATTTGCTGAGATGAATAAAACTCTCACAATAGTAGAGATATCAGACAAATGTAGACATAAAAATTTTTTACTAGAAAAAGGGTTCTGTGCAGGAACTAGCATTGTTTTAAAAAACTCTTCTGATGGTAACTTTATTGTAGAAATCAACGAATCCCAATATATTATCGGATTTAGTTATGCAAAAAATATATTAGTAAAATAGTTTTTTACAGCCTTAGAGCTGTAAAAAATTTTGCCAAAAAGATTTGTTATACAAAATATTTTATATAGATAATTTTGAAAAGGAAAATAGGAGGACTTTTATGAACTTAAGCGAGTTAAAAAAAGGAGAAAAAGCAAGAATTATAAAGATTGGAAAAATAGGTGAACTGAAAAAAAGACTTATTGAAATGGGAATAACTCCGGGAGAAATAATCCTATTTGATAGAAATGCACCACTTGGTGACCCACAAGAATTTCTTGTAAAAGAAAACGGAATCTCTATAAGAAAAGAAGATTCTAAAAATATCGAAATCGAGTTAGTTAAATAATTTATTTTATACAGAAAGGTGATGAATTTATGATAAAAATCGCATTCGCAGGAAATCCAAACGTTGGAAAGAGTGCATTAATTAACGCAATAGCTGGTTCTAACTTAAAAGTTGGTAACTGGGCAGGAGTTACTGTTGAGAAGAAAGAGGCATCTTTTGTTCACAATGGTGAAGAAATTACTATGATAGACTTACCAGGAGTTTATAGTTTAAGTCCACGTAGTCTAGAGGAAAATATAACTAGAGATTTTATAACTGATGAAAATCCAGATGTTATTATAAACGTTATCGAAGCACCAAACATCGAAAGAAACCTATACCTTACACTTCTTTTGAAAGAACTTGGAAAACCTATGGTAATGGCTCTTAACTTCTATGATGAGTTTGAAAATTTAAACCATAGCCTTGATATCCCTCTTCTATCAGAAAAATTAGAAATGCCTGTTGTTAAAACTTCGGCTATAAAAGGAACTGGGCTTTCTGAACTTCTTAATAAAGCTATTGAAGTGGCTAAAGCTAAAAAAATCCCATCTTTTAAGATAACATTTGATTCTTACATAGATGAACAATATAATCTTATTAAGAAAAAAATAACTGCTGATAAAAAATTAGATAAAATCGTTGAAAAATATGGAATAAACTTTGTAATCATCAAACTTCTTGAAAAAGATGTAAACTTCTTAAAAAAATCTAAAGATATTTTTGGACTTGATATAGAAAATTATCTTGATGAAAATATAAAAGTTATTGAAGATAAATATGATGATGATATTGATACAATTCTAGCAGAGAGAAGATATGGAGAGATAAAAGGAATCCTAGCTGATACTTTAAAAACATCTCTAAAATCAAGACTTGACTTCTCTGAAAAAATAGATAAAGTTCTTTTAAATAGAGCTTTCGGTCTTCCAATATTCTTCTTAATAATCGGTCTTTTAATGACAGTGGTATTTAATGGAAGTGCTCCTTTTATCGATTGGATAGATGGATTTATCGGTGGATTTATTGGAAAATATGTTGGACTTTTAGTTGAAGGAACACCTGATTGGTTACAATCTCTTGTAGTTGATGGTATAATTGGTGGAGTTGGAGGAGTTTTAACATTTATTCCTTTAATGTTCTTACTATATTTCTTCTTATCTATCTTAGAAGAAAGTGGATATATGTCAAGAGTTGCTTTCTTAATGGATAAAATAATGAGAACTTTAGGATTAAACGGAAAAGCATTCGTTCCAATGGTAGTTGGATTTGGTTGTACAGTTCCTGCTATCTATTCTACTAGAACACTAGAAGATCAAAATTCTAGAAAATTAACTGCTGCTCTTGTGCCATTTATGTCTTGTGGAGCTAGACTTCCAGTTTATGGATTATTTACAGCTGCATTCTTTGGACAAAAAGCAGGATTAGTTGTTATGTCATTATATATGTTTGGTATTGTTATAGCTATTCTTCTTGGAACTTTCTTAAAAAGATTTGATGAATTTAAAGGAGAAAATAAAGCTTTACTTATAGAACTTGCACCATATAGAATCCCAGGATTAAAAGTTATATTAAAATCAGCTTGTAGAAGAACTGGTGGATATTTAAAGAAAGCTACTAGTATAATTCTTGGAATTTTAATGTTACTTTGGGCTTTAACTTATTTCCCTAACCAAGGAGATGCTGAACACTCTTATATGGCAACTATCGGAAAAACTATCGCTCCAGTTTTAAAACCTACTGGATTTGCTGACAGATGGGAACCTGTTGCTGCTGTTATACCAAGTATCGCTGCAAAAGAAATCGTTGTTGGATTTATGGCTCAAGTATTAGAGTTACCTGAAGAAGAAACTGAAGAAGTTGTAGAAGAACCAACAACATTTAGTGAAGATTTAAAAGAACAAGTAGTTGGTTTAGGTCAAGCTTTCGTAGATTCTGCAAAAGGAATTTTAAGCTTTGATATAGCTGGACTTTTCTCTGCTCCTTCTGCTGAAGAAGTTGAAGAAGAGGGAATGGGAGTTGTAAAAGCTACATCTAACCTTTGGACAGATGATTTAGCACCACTTAGAGCTTACTCATTTATGGTATTTATCCTTACAGTAGTTCCTTGTGCTGTTACTTTAGGAGCTATCAAACAAGAGTTCGGAACTAAATATCTATTAAAACTTTCTGGAATTATGTTAATTATTCCATATATCTGCTCTACTTTAATCTTCCAAATAGGTCGTTTATTTATGTAGTTAGTCTACAATAGAAAGGAAGTATATTATGAAAACTTATATCTTAATAGGAGTTTTAATAATCTTAGCTCTATATTCTTTTAGAGCTTTATATAGAAATTTTACTGGAAAAGATGGTTGTGCATCTTGTGGACACGACAAAAAAGATGGAGAGGGTTGTGGTTGTAGCGGAAATTGTGGCTCTTGCAACTGCTCTCACACTGAGAAAAAATAACAAAATTACCTTAAGAAAAAGAGTTCAAAGAGTTTTAGATTTGGACTCTTTTTTAAATATTAAAAAAATATTACTAAAAAACTTGCTTATATCCTCTATAAATTATATAATGTAGAGTAAAATCGAGGGAATGATTATGAAATACTTTTTAATTAAGGAGTATCAATGAATAGAAATTACAACATAGGAGTTTTTGACTCAGGTCTTGGTGGAGTTACAGTTCTAAAAGAACTTAGAAAACTTTTACCAAATGAAAATATCATATATTTTGGAGATACTAAAAATGTCCCTTATGGTGAAAAAACAAAAGAGGAGATTCAAGCTTTATCCCATAAAATAGTGGATTTTCTAACTAAAAATAATTGTAAAGTTATAATAATAGCTTGTAATACAGCCTCTATTGCTGCTTATGAATACTTAAGAAGTGTATCTTCTGTTCCTATTATTGGAATTATAAATTCTGGTTTGGAGTCTATTAAAAAAAATACATATAAAGAGATCGGTATAATTGGAACACCTTTTACTGTGAATAGTGGAGAATATCCTAAAAGATTAAGTCTAAGAGATAAAAATCTAAAGGTTAATTCTGTTGGTTGTGATAAACTGTGTCCTATGATAGAAAAAGGGTGGAAAAATTTTGAAGATAGAGGAGAGGTTTTGGAAAGCTATCTTAATAAACTTCCAAATACCTGTGAGGCTCTGCTTTTAGCTTGTACACACTATCCTTTTATTATAGAGGATATCAAAAAGAGATTTAAGGGGAATATCTTAGATCCAAGTGAAAAATGTGCTTGTGAGGTTTATCGTTCTTTAAAAGAGGCTAACCTTTTAAATGAACAAAAAGAAATTGGTAAGACAGAATTTTATGTAAGCAGTGATAAAGATAGCTTTAAGAATAAGGCTCAAGAGTTTTTGGGAGCTAGTATAGATAGTGTTTTTGAGATAAATTTATAGTAAATATAAAACTGGGGAAGATTTTTCTTCCCCAATTTTTTTATTGTTCTACTATTAAAAAAAATCATAAGTTAAAATACTTCCATTGCAATATCCTCTCTATTTTCTTACCACAACTGCCACTTTTATACCTCAAATTAAAAGTTATAAATAAAGATAATTACTATAATTAAAGCGTCATAAAAAATGTGTATTAATTTTGTAGAACAGTTATTACCACATCATAACTTTATATAATTAAAATATTTATAACTAAAAAATACCCTTTGTGATAAAAAAATTTACTTATATACAAATATATACGCAGATACATATATTTATGTAGTAGTATTATTAATGATCTTATATAAAATATTATTAAATAGACAAGATTTATATACTTCTACCACAATTGAATGTAATATGTTTAAATTAAAAGTTTTATAATGTGGTAATAAAAAATATAGTTTTACTACATAAGATGTATTATCTTTATTTTAAATAAGTTACACAAGAAAATTTTTACTACATTTTCTACCACTGTTACTACAAATCTTATAAATTTAGTTTTAAATAAAAAAAGAGCCATCGAAAATATGACAGCTCCTTTAGAGAAAGGGAGAGCTTTAGATATCTTTTTTCTCATCTAAAAGTTCTTTTTTTCTTAGGTTTTCACCTTTTAGTATATATACCAAATCCACAACTAAATGGATAATATGGTCTGAAAATCTTTCATATTTTTTTACTAGAGATACAACTTGAAGTAACTCATTAGTTTCAGCTGGATTTCTTTTTATACATTCAGCTATTTTATCAACTATCGCTTTTGTTTCAGAGTTAATATCTTCGTCAGCTGTAACTAAAGTATAAAGTAGTTCTTCATCAGATGTAGAGAAAGAAACAATATAAGAATCAAATGTACTTTTAATTCTCATAAGGTAGTTGTACATTGCTCCCTCAAGTCTTGTATTAATTTCTGGATTTATAAGTTCAATCTCTTTCATAACTTTAAAGTTACTTTTTAGAATGTCAGCCATTCTTTCTATAAGTCTAACTCCGTCTATTATCATTATTAATGCTCTTAGGTTTTTGGCAGCTGGTTGGAATCTAGCAATACAGTTTATAGAATCTTCTTTTACTTTTACTTCAAAAGCATTTATAACATCTTCTATTACAAAGCATTCTCCATAAAGTTTTGGACTTACTTTTCCATCTTTTACAGCCTCTATATTTATTTCAAGCATTCTACTAAGATGTTTTAACATCTCTAAGTAATGTTCATTTAAACCATTTAAGCTTTCTTGTAAATTTCTCATTTCTACTCCTTTTTCTTCCTTAATCAAAATATAGTTCCTATTTTATATATATAAATATTCTTCTTTCTATCCAAATTTTCCTGTGATATAATCCTCGGTTTTCTTATTGTGAGGAGCTGTGAAAATAACCTCTGTTTTATCAAATTCCTCTAAAACTCCTTGATAGAAAAATCCAGTGTACTCAGAAATTCTAGCTGCTTGTTGCATATTGTGAGTAACTATAACTATACTATAATCTTTTTCAAGTTGTCTTATAAGTTCTTCTATTTTTGAAGTTGATATTGGGTCAAGAGCTGATGTTGGCTCGTCCATTAAAAGTATCTCAGGTTTTATTGATATAGCTCTTGCTATACAAAGTCTTTGTTGTTGTCCACCTGAAAGTCTTAAAGCTGATTGGTGAAGTTTATCTTTTACTTCGTCCCAAAGAGCCACAGCTCTTAATGATGATTCAACTATCTCATCAAGTTTTTTCTTGTCTGTTTCTCCGTGAAGAATAGGTGCAAAAGTTATATTATCATATATGCTTTTTGGGAAAGGGTTTGGTTTTTGGAAAACCATTCCTATTTTTTTTCTAAGTTCTGTTACATCAAAATCTTCATCTAAGATATTTTTATTGTCGAATAAAACTTCTCCTTCGTATCTAGTTCCAGAGATTAGGTCATTCATTCTATTAAGAGATCTTAAGAATGTAGATTTTCCACAACCAGAAGGTCCAATAAGAGCTGTTACTTTATTCTTTTGGATATTCATATTTATATTTTTTAATGCTTTAAAATCCCCATAATAGAAATTAAAGTTTTTAACTTCAATCCTTGTATTTTCCATCTAAAAAATTCACCTCTATATTAATATTTATTTTTAAATCTATTTCTTAAAAATGCACCAATCAGATTAAATCCAATTGTTATAACTACTAAAACTAAAAGTGTTCCATACATATTACTTAATGGCATATTAGGAACCTGTGTTGATATTACAAATAAGTGATATGGTAGAGCCATTACTTGATCGAATATTCCTGTTGGTAGGAATGGGAAGTAAAAGGCTGCTGCTGTAAACATTATAGGAGCTGTTTCTCCACTAGCTCTTGATATACTTAAGATAATTCCAGTAAGTATTCCGGGAGATGCTGCAGGAAGAACTACTTTATATATTGTTTCCCATTTTGTAGCTCCAAGAGCAAGTGACGCCTCTCTTAAATTATTTGGAACACTTAAAAGTGCCTCACGAACAGCTGTGATAATTACTGGCAGACACATTATTCCAAGTGTTAGAGAACCAGAAAGTATTGATGAACCAAAGTTTAAGAATATTACAAACAGTGCCATACCGAATAATCCATATATTATACTTGGAATCCCTGCAAGGTTTATAATTGTTAGATTTATAAATCTTGTAAGTTTTGTATCTTTGGCATATTCTACTAAATAAACTCCAGTAAATATTCCAAAAGGTACAGAGAATAAAATTGTTCCAAGTGTTAGATATATACTACCTATTATTGCTGGAAAAATCCCTCCAGATCTCATTCCGTCAGTTGGCATTCCAAATAAGAATTCAAAATTTATTCCCATCACACCTTTTAAAGCTACGAAAATTAATATTACAAATATAGGAAGTATTGTCAAAGCTCCGATAACGGATATAGCTTTTTTAAATATTTTCTCTCCATTTCTTTTAATAATTATCATTACTACACCTCTAATTTCTAAGTTTACGTGCTTTTGTTACATAGTAATCAGCAACAGTATTTGTTATAAAACTTATAATAAAAAGTACAATACCTATGGCAAATAGTGCAAAGTAGTGGTCACTTCCTTGTACTACCTCTCCCATCTCTGCAGCTATTGTAGCTGTCATTGTTCTAACTGGAGATAGTGGAGATTTTGCAAGTATTGGAGCGTTTCCTGTTACCATTAAAACTGTTAAAGTTTCTCCGATTATTCTTCCAAATCCTAACATTATCCCTGCAAAAATCCCCGGGAAAGCTGCTGGTAAAAGTACATTAAATATTGTTTCTACCTTTGTAGAACCTAATGCTAAAGCAGCCTCTTTATATGATGGATCAAGAGCGTTCAAAGCATCTTCTGTCATTGTAACAATAGTTGGAAGAGCCATAAAAGCTAGCATTATAGAACCTGTAAAAGCTGTCAGACCACTATTTAATCCGAAAAGATCTTTTATTGGACCAGATAAAACATAAAGCCCTATAAATCCAAGCACAACTGATGGGATAGCTGACATTACTTCTATTAATATTTTCATAGCATTCTTAACTTTTAAAGGTGCATACTCAAATATATATACAGCTGTCAAAATTCCTAATGGTACTGCTATAATTATCGCTATTATAGTTACCCAAAAAGAACCTACCAAAAGTGGAACAAGTCCATAAAATCCCGATAGAGATATCCACTTTGTACCAAAGACGAAATCCTTAACACTTGAATGTCCAAAGAATTTCATACCGTTTAAAAAGATAAACAAGAACATTGTAAATATTATTACTATATTTAGAAGTCCTGTTCCAAGAAGAAATTTTCTTACTGATAAGTCCAAAAATTTCCGTGAGTTTTTCATAAAATATTCACCTCATTTTATAATCTAAATATTTAATTTTTTATTTTTCGACTTATTATAAATTATTTCTGTGAAAAGAGAGTAAATCCAATGTAAAAAATATGTAAATTTTTTTTTACACAATTTTTACATTAGATTAATTTAACTTTAACAAAAAAATATTAAGATACAGCTGTCAAAGGGAAATGACACAAGAAATGAAATAAAAAATAAATTTTAAATATATTACGGAGGTATAATTTATGAAAATGAAAAAATCATTTTTAGCTGGAATGCTAATCTTAGGAGCATTATTCACAGGTTGTGGAGGTGCAAAAGAAGCAAAAGTTATTCAAGCTAAAGGTTCTGATACAATACTTAACGTTACTCAAGGAATTGCTGAAGAGTTTATGCAAAAAAATCCAAAAGCTAAAGTTGCTGTTACTGGTGGAGGATCTGGAGTTGGAATATCTGCTTTACTTAATAAAACAACTGATATAGCAATGGCATCGAGAGCTATGAAACAATCTGAAATAGATAAAGCAAAAGAATTAGGAATCGGTGTTGAAGAAGTAGTTTTAGGATTTGACGGAATCACTCTTATAGTTAACCAAAACAACCAAGTAAAAGGACTTGATTCTGTAACACTTGGAAAAATCTTCAGAGGAGAAATCACTAACTGGAAAGAAGTTGGAGGAGACGACGCTAAAATAGTAGCTCTTTCTAGGGATTCATCTTCAGGAACTCACGAATTCTTCAAAGAACACGTTATAAGAGGTGGAGAAAAAAATAATCTTGAATATGGACCAGAAACTTTATATATGCCATCAAACGAAGCTATTAAACAAGAAGTAAAATCAAATAAATATGCTATCGGTTATATCGGAATGGGATATATGGACGATTCAGTTCACTCATTAGCAATAGACGGAATTACTCCATCAAAAGAAAATGTATCAAACAAAACTTATCCAATAGCTAGAGAAGTTTACTGGTATGTACCAAGTGAAAGAACTGGAACAATGAAAGAACTAGTAGATTTCGCAATCTCTGCTGATGGTCAATCAGTTGTTGAAAGTGAAGGATTCATTAAAAGATAATATCAAATAAATAATGTAATAAAATAAAAAAACAAACTAACTCATTTAAAAAAAGTTTAGATGAGTTAGTTTTGTGCTATAATATAGAAAAGTTAAAAGATACACAAAAAAAGTTAGAGGGAGGAAGATATTGAGAGTTTTAGTAGTAGAAGATGATATTGAAATTCGTGAACTAATCGGTTATTTTTTAGAGAAAGAAAATTTTGAAATAGACAAGGTGGATAATGGACTTGACGCTCTTAAGATTTTAAAAAAGAATAAACATCAAGTGATAGTTTTAGACCTTATGATACCGGGACTTGATGGAAAAAACTTTACAAAGATTGTAAAAAATCTACCTGAAGAATATGGAAATCCAAAAATAATTATGGTTACAGCTAAGACTGAAATAGAAGATGTCTTAGAGGGTTTGGAAATAGGTGCTGATGATTATCTTAGAAAACCTTTTGACCCAAGAGAGCTTGTCTTGAGAGTCAAAAAACTTGTAAAAAATGATGAAAGTTCAAAAAAAGAATTTGATGAAAATTATCGTTTTGAAAATATCACAATAGATAATAGCAAACATATTGTAACTTATGATGAAAAAGAAATTGACCTTTCCAAAAAAGAATATGACTTACTTGCTCTTTTAATAAGAAATAAAGGACTTGTAGTTACTCGTGATAAAATCCTAGATGAAGTTTGGAACAGTAGTTACTATACTGGAGATAGAACTGTAGATGTATATATCTCAAAACTTAGAGAAAAACTTCCTATTCTTTCTGACTGTATCCATACTGTAAAAGGAGTTGGTTACAAATTAAAAGAAAAGAAATAATTGCTGGACTTATAATTTTAATCTGCGAGATTTTATTTGTAATTTTAAATACCTCTATGCTGTCTGATATTTACAAAGAGACTGAGAAAAATATTTTAAAAGAGGATACACTTTTGGTAAAACTTGTAGCTCACGGAAAACCTTTTGAAGAGTATGACGAGCTTTTTAAAGATACAAATATAAGATTTACTATTATAGACTATCAAGGTAAAGTTTATTTTGATTCAAAGCAACCTAATCAAGAGGTTATGGACAACCATTCTGGTAGACAAGAGGTTTTCTCAGCTATCTATGGAAATAGTGGATTTGCTATAAGAAAAAGTAAAACTTTAGGTAGTTATTATGCTTATTATGCTACAAAATATAAGCTTTCACCTGAAGACAGATATATTATAAGAATTTCTGAAGATTATACTGAAAAAATGGAGCAGATAAAAACTGTTGCTTGTATATTAACTTTATTCTTCATATTCCTAAACTTTGTAAGTTATTTTTTCTATAAAAATTATCTGAAAAGAGATTTGGAAAATAAGATAAAAATAATGAAAGGTTTCCTAGAAAGTGGAGAGCTTGAAAGAAAGATTTTCTATGGTAGAGAAGAAAAATGGCTATATGAATTTTGGGAAATCCTTGAAGAGTGGCAAAAAAATAATCTTGATAATATAGCAAAACTTGATTTTGAAAAGAAAATTTTGGATTTGATTATATCATCAGTTGATGCTTTTATAGGGCTTATTGATAACAATGGAAATTTTGTTTTAAAAAATAACTCCCTTAATCATCTATTGATTGTGGACAGCCAAAAATATACTGAGAGTTTTAAATATATCGAGATAATAACCCTTATAAAAAATAGTATAACTCTTAAAAAAGATATTAGAAAAGAGGTATATGTAAACGGAATTAAAGAATATTTCTTAATCAGTGTAAAATATATTAAGAAAAATGATCAGTTCCTAGTAACAATAAAAGATATTACTAGCACAAGAAGAACTGTGGAAATTCAAAAGAATTTCATAAGTAATGTCAGTCACGAGCTTAAAACACCTCTTACTAATATAAAAGGATATCTGATTGCCCTTGAAGATGCTCCAAAAGAGATAAGACTTAGATTTCTAAATATTATCAATAACAATGTAGAAAAATTAGAAAATATAGTTTTAGACTTCCTTAATATCTCCAAGATAGAAAGTTCTAAAATTCTTCAAATAATTCCTGTAGAACCTAAACTTATAGAAGACCAAATTAGAGAATCTCTTTTTGGAATAATCAAAAGGAAAAAAGCAGAACTTAACTTCAATTGGAATCTTTTAGAGATAAATCAAGGTATGATAAATACTGATAAAGAAAAACTTATTATGATACTTAAAAACCTTATTGAAAATGGAATTATTTATAATACATCTGATGTTCCTTGTATAGATGTTACAGTTACAGAGGAAAAATCAAAATATCTATTCTCAGTAAAAGATAATGGTATCGGAATACCTCAAGATAAACTAAAAAAAGTATTCGAGAGATTTTATCGTGTTGATAAAGCTAGAACTAGTAATATGGGTGGTACAGGTCTTGGACTTGCCATTGTAAAAGAGCTTGTTGAACAATTTGGAGGAGAGATAGTTATTGAATCCTCTGAACACGAGGGAAGTAATTTTAGATTCTACTTCTTAAAATAATTTATATATTAGAAAGAGCTAGACCTTTAGAAAAAGCCTAGCTCTTTTTTAGAATAAATTTAACTTGGGACAATTTTAATGACTTCTAACCAATAAGAGTATATTCAATTATGCCCTTATTTTTTAAAAGTTCTTTTTCAAAGTGAAATAAATCAATGGTTCTATCCATAGAAAAAATACATTCTACTAGATTTTGATTATAATTTTTCCAAATTATTTTTACAAGCTTCATCTGATTCATTTCCATTGAAAAATTTTTTCTAAGTTTATACACATCTTCAGACTTATCCAAAGACAGCAAAACTCTAACTTTTTTTCTATTATATATAAATTTTTCTTCAATAATCTTTACTAAGATAAGAATCACACTGATCATAAAAAATGAAAACAGTGCAATTTTTATCTGACCATAACCTATAACAAGACCTAAACAAGCACTTATCCATAGAGTTGCTGCTGTGGTTAACCCTTGAACGTGTTCTTTAGTTTGAATTATTGCTCCACCACCAATAAAACCAACTCCAGATATTACCTGAGCACTAAGTCTCGTTATATCACCCGTTTTTAAAATATTTTCCTGCAAAATAGCAATCATTGTTGCTCCAAGAGAAACTAAAGTGAGAGTTATCAGACCTGCTGGCTTTCCCTTTAGTTCTCTTTCAAGTCCTATTAGACTTCCAAGTATTGCAGAGAGGATAATTCTTAAATAAATATCGCTACCCATTTTCCCCCTCTTCAAAAATTTATTTTTTCTTATTTCTTTTTAGTTTTTTCTTTTCTACCATAAACATAATAGATAACCAAACTAGATATTATCATCAAAGTAACTGAGTAAACATATATCATAGCTTTAGCTTCCATATCAGCTTCTACAGCAGTATTTTTCATTACTACTATACCAAGTGGTTCAAGAAGTGGGTGGTATAAAAATACTGACAAGTCATAATCCATTAAAAGTGCATTGAAGTTTAATGCTCCGATTGCCAAAGCTGATGGTAGAATTATTGGAAGTACAACTTTTCTAAATGTATAAAAAGTAGATGCTCCCATTGATTTTGCTGCCTCTTCCAAAGCGTCTTCAACAGAGAAGAAAGCTGCTCTTAACATTCTAAATGAGAATGGAATTTTTACTACTATATAAGCAAGTACCATTATAATTGGTGTTCCTACTAAAACTCCATTGAAAATTATAGGTTTTGGACTATCATATGTTGTCATAAATCCTAAAGCTATAAGAGTTGATGGAAGTAACCAAGGTATTAAACAAGAATATTCATAGAATCTAGCAAGTTTTGTATTTTTCTTATGGATTAATTTTGAAATAGCCATAGTGAAAATTATAACTCCTATTGAAGCTATTGATGAATATCCAAGACTCACAAGATATGGTTTAAATGAAGTTATATCTGTGAAAAGTTTTTTATAATGTGCAAATGTTAATGTTGTTAAATCTAATCTTCCAGCTATAATTGAGTTTATATCTGAGAAAGAGAAAATAATAACAACAACTATTGGGAATAAATAGATTAAGAAAATAATATAAGCTAAAATATGAGCAAAAATATTTAAAGTTTTATTCTCTATTTTTTGTTTTTTCAAAATAGTTTTTGCTTTTGAAACAGAGATATAGTTTTTTCCTCTCTCTAATTTATTCATAAATAAAAGTATTACTATTGTTATAACTCCTAAAATTATTGATAAAAGCATAGCTATATCTCTTGAATAACGAGATTTTGCCAAAGCTATTACCATTGGGTTGATTGTTTGGAAATTTTCTCCCCCTAAAATAAGTGGAGCTGACACAGCACTTAAACCTGTTAAGAAAGTTAAAATTGTTAGTGCAAAAAGTACAGGTTTTAACATAGGGATTAATATTTTAAATATTATTGTATAGTCTTTTGCTCCCATATTTCTAGCTGCCTCAATTATTTGATAGTCCATTCCTCTTATAGCATTAGTTAGGAATATCAAGTGGTTAGAAGTACAAGCAAATGTCATTGTAAATAAAACTGGTAAGTATCCTTCAAACCAATTTAGTGGCAGATCTGGAAAAATCTTAACTAGTGCCATTGTAACTAATCCTGTTTCTCCATAGATTAGTTTGTAACCTGATGCTAATATAATTCCACCATAGATCATTGGTGTAAAATATCCAAGCTTTAATATTTTGCTACCTTTAATATCGAAATATTCTGTGATAAGCACAATGAATATTCCAAAGATATTAACGGTTACAGAAAGAGAAACTGCTAAAATAAAACTGTTTAACAAACTTTTCATTGCTCTTTCAGATGATAAAAGTTTTTCTACTGCTCTAAAAGATACATTTCCATTGATAATAAAAGTATTTTTAAGTAAACTTACATTTGGATAGATAATAAAAGCAAATATTATCCAAATTAAAACAAGATTTAAAAGTAATGCTCCTTTATTATTTTTTACAAAATTCACTATTTTATTGTTCATTGTTATCACCAAACTGCATTACATTTTCTAAAGATAAGTATAAACACACATCTTCATTTAATTTTGGTAATTTTTTCCCATTATTTTTTTCTATATTTCTTACTTTTACTCCATTTACATCATAAGTTATTTTACTGAAAATACCTGTATATTCTACATCTATAACTTTTGCTTTCATCTCTATATCATTTTCAGATATTTTTTCTAAAGATAAATTTTCAAGTCTAAAGTATAGTGGAGTGTTTTGGTTAAAGTTTTTGTCTAATCCAATTTTTTTAATCTCATCACTTTCTATTTTATTTATTTCTCCTATAAATTCACAAACAAAAGGTGATTTTGATTTTGTATAAATCTCTTCTGGTGTTCCAACTTGCTCGATTTTACCTTTGTTAAATACTGCTATTCTATCAGAAAGAGTAAGAGCTTCTTCTTGGTCGTGAGTTACATAAATAGTAGTTATTTTTAATTCATTTTGTAATTTCTTTAACTCATTTCTTAACTCAACTCTTAATTTTGCATCTAGGTTTGATAGGGGTTCATCAAGACATAAAATTTTTGGATTTAAAACTAAAGCTCTTGCTATAGCAACCCTTTGTTGTTGTCCCCCTGATAGTTCTGATACATTATTAAATAATTTTTCAGGAACTATTTGGACTTTCTCTGCTGCCTCTCTTACTTTTTTATCAATATATTCTTTTGGTAACTTTTGTAGTGTAAGTCCAAAGGCGATATTTTCATAAACGTTCATTGTAGGGAATAGAGCATAACTTTGGAATACTATACTTACTCCTCTTTTTTCTGTTGGAGTTTTTGTAACATCAACATCTCCTATAAATATTTTTCCTCTAGTAGGGTAACTAAACCCTACTAGACATCTAAGAGTTGTAGTTTTTCCACACCCAGATGGTCCAAGCATTGTAAAAAACTCTCCCTCATTTATTTCAAGATTCAAATTATCAACTGCTACATAATCTCCATAAGATATTTGTACATCGCTAAATTTTATCATTTTATTCTCCTATTTTCTAAATTCTAATTCTATTTTTTCAATCCAAGAATCTACATTTTCACTGATAAATTTCCAATCTAACTCTTGTATTTTTAAACTTTCAACTAAATCTTTTACTTCTTTTGGAGCTTTTTCTAATGCTTGTGGGTGAGCTGGAGCAGTTCCAAATTTTTCTGCCCATTTAGCTTGAACTTCTGGAGAACCTAACCAATCAGCAAATTTTTCAACTTGTTCTGCATTATTTTCTTTATTTACTAAAGCAACTTGTTCAACTACAAATGGAACTCCTATTTCTGGTTTCATTATTCCAAGTGGGAAATTATTAGCTTTTTGTCTTTCTAAAGCTCCTGATGCCCATAACATAAGGATAGGTCTTTTTCCTGACATAAGATTTCCGAACCAGTCTTCTTCTCCTCTTTCTACATAACCATTAGTATATAATTTTTTAGTCATTTCCCAACCTTCATCAGAAATATTTAATTTTCCATTTGGATCTCTATATCTTGATACAACACTCGCCATTACAGCTTTACCAGTTCCACCGTGAGTACCGAACATAAAATATTTTCCTGTATATTTAGGATTTGTTGCTAAGTCTGTCCAATCTTTTGGAGCATCTTCTTCACTTATTACTTGAGGATTGTAAACTGCAAGTAATGGAGTAACTGAAACTGCATTATAATATCCCTCTACATCTGATAATCCAGCAGGAATTTCATCTGCCCAGCTTGGTTTAAATGGTTTTAATATATTATCTTTTTTTAATTTTTCATATTCCATATTGTTAAGACCAAAAACAACATCTGCTATTGGATTATTTTTTTCAGCTAATAATCTATTTGTTATTTCTGTTCCACCAGCACTTACTATATTTAATTCAAATCCATTTTCTTTTGCATACTCTTTTAAAAATTCACTTCTTCCATTAGATCCAGAGTTTGTATAAACTATAATAGAATCATCTTTTGACCCACAACCTAAAAGTGTTAACGCTAACATTGCTCCTAAAAAAATTTTTTTCATATTTTTTCCTCCTAATTTTTTAATTATTTCTTGTAGTTATTTCTAAAATCTTTAAGTAATGCTGGCCAATCAGTTTGAATTACATCTGCACCATGATCAGCAAGCCATTTCCAACCTTCTCCATCTTTTTCAATAGATAAATTATCATCATAATTTGCACTTAAATTAAATCTACTTCCTAAAGTTATTGAGTTTACCCAAATTTTAATATTTTTTGATTTTAATAAATCTATAAATTCCTTAGAGATTATTTCATCTGTTTCTTCTTTAAAAAGTAATTCAGCAGCTACCATATTTATTTCAGGATCTATAAATTTTAAAACGTCCTCTTTTTTACTAGCTATTACCATATACATAAGTTTTATATCTGAATTTTTTAAGAAGTTAAATGCTTCATCTGTTGGGTGAGTTTTAACTATTATTTGGTCTTCCATTCTAAGTTTTTTTATTAATGGAAATACTTCGTCTAAATAGTCCCAACTTCTATCTAAGTTTATTAAACATTTTCCTTTTAATCTTGTAAATAATTCTTCAAGTCTTACAACTCTTTGTCCTGTTTTTTCTCCTAGACAATTTAAGTATTCTAATTCATCAATTTCTTTTGATGAAAGAGTTTTTATATTTGGCTCTATTCCAAAACTTCTTTTTTCTCCTCCATCGTGATAAGCATATAAAACTCCATCTGTTGATTTTATTGCATCCATTTCAACAATGTCTGCTCCTGATGCCACAGCTACTTTTGCAGAAAACTCTGTATTATCAATGATACTTCCACCAAAAGATCCTCTATGTGCTGCTATTAAGAATCCTTTTTCTTCCAAAGTTTGATAAAATCTCTCGTTCATTTCTCCTCCTGATTAATTTTTTAAATATATATTAAAGTATATTATTTTCTGTACTTTCTCTTATAATAAGGGTACTTTCTACCTCTTCTGATTCTTCCTCTTTCCCTTCCATAATATTTAAAAGCTTATCTAAAAGTTTTGTAGCAAGCTCTTTATAGTTCATTGAAACAGTTGTAAGTGATGGTATCATATATTCTGAAAGTGGAAGATTGTCAAATCCCATAACTTTTACGTCTTGTGGTATTTTTATTCCATAATTAAATAACTCTCTTATTAAAACTATTGCTTTTTCATCTCCATTTACAAAAAAACATTCTGGTAAATTATCTTTATAGTTTTTTACTATATTTTTAACATCTAATGATGTATTTATATCTCTTACTATTTTTAAATTTTCTTTATCTATGTTTTTTTCTTCAAAAGCTTTTATTACTCCACTTACCCTTTGTTCATTCATTGGAGTGGCACCAGCTGATACAAATACTAAATCTCTTATTCCTTGTTCTAATAGATATTCAGTAGCTTTTAAGCTAGAGTTAAAATCATCATTACTAACATAAATATTTTCTTCATTGTAGCTTTTACCAAATATAATAAATGGTATATTATTTTTTTTCAAAAGTTCTATTCTCTTATCATTTTTCTCCTCATAAAATAATATAACTCCATCTATAAACATACTACTTTTATTAATTAAAGATTTTTCTAGCTCATCATCTGTATAATATTGTTCTGACAAAATAGATATATCACTTCTTTTATTTTTTAAAATAATCTCATTTACAAGGGTATTTGTCCATATTGTAGCTTTATGCCCTGATCTTCTTTTAAGTAATATTAAAATATTTTTGTTTTTTTTAGCTACCAAAGATTTTGCATAAAGATTAGGTCTATAACCATATTTTTCTATTATCTCTGATACTTTTCTTCTTGTTTCCTCTTTTACTTTTGGATCATTATTTATTACCCTAGATACAGTTTGTGTTGAGTATCCACTAAAATTCGCAATATCTTTTATTGTTATATTCTTCTTTACCATAATATACCTCATTTATGTTATCGTTAACATTTTTATGAAAAGATTATAACATAAAGATTATTATTTGTAAAGTATTTTTTGTTTTAATACAAAAACATCTATTTTAATTTATTTTTAACTCTATATAAGAGTAAATTTTATAAATGTTTCTTGAGATTTGCAAAGGCATTATATATGTTCTTTGTTAAAATTATATTTAATTCTTGTAAAAAAATTGTAAAAAATATCCTCCTATGATATTTTCAAAAAATTTATAATAATTCTCATATTTTTTAAAAAAATAATATCT
>OGRS01000790.1_pt1 | contig 25088 bp, 31 predicted proteins | sample 1553561 | NCBI WGS metagenome assembly OGRS01 (sample SAMEA2580103, study PRJEB22360) | human gut metagenome | biome: human gut; feature: human-associated habitat; material: faeces | place: Denmark | collected 2008/2010
TTCATTTGTCAACAGGTTATTATCTTTGGATAGGTAGCTTTTTGACTTTGTTATTAGGTGAAATCGTATTGTTTTTACTAAAAAAATAAAATGAATAGATTTTTAACTATATATGTCTTTTTGCTATTGTGTGGCACGGCTTCCGCACAACAAATAATAGAATGGAATAATTTACAGACTATAACGGATAACGCACGGCGCACGGTCTATTACGAAAAAGGCAGTAAACAGCCGTTGCAGGGAGAATACCGCATTATACGAGGGCTTGACGAGGAGCGTGTTAAATTTTCCGATGGCATAATAAACGGCGATTATTTTCGCTATCGTGATGGGGTACTGCGTGAATCGGGCATATATGCCAAAGGTAAGCGTAACGGCACATTCACAGAGTATTACCAAGACGGCGTTACTCTCCGAAAGGAAACACCCATGCAGCAAGGCAAGATAAACGGAACTGTAAAGACCTATTTTCGCAACGGCAAAATAGAAACTGAAAAGGAGTATAGACAGAGTGTGGAAAGCGGACGGGAACGCCGCTTTGACAGCAAGACGGGTGAGCAGATTTTTGAATCTCATTATATAGACGGCAAAAAAGAGGGTGAGGAATGGGAAATATTCGAGGATGGGCGCACGCTTCGCAGCAGGACTACACGACACTACCGTAACGGAAAACTTGACGGCTCTTATCGTGTGGAATCGACACGGGACGGAAAACCCTATATAACCATCGAGGGGCAATACACCGACGGCGAGAAATCGGGACGTTGGAAACAGTACAACGCCACCGATGACACAACCCATGAATGGGATGAATGATTTTCTTTTTTCGCAAGTTGATTTTATAAAATTGCCTTTAGTAGATGACAAAAAATAAAATTCTATTGTCAAGCATTTAATTATCAACAGATTATATTTGCAAAAGTCCTTAAAAATCAGTAACTTTAAAGAAAAGTTAGCCGCTTTCTCTATGAAGACTACTGATTCCAAGGACTTGGCCAAAGTTAACCAAATCCTCCCGATTATGCAAGAGTATTTTGGAAAATCGATGAATCTGGCCCGCATTAAGCTTATGGCTTATATGCTCCATGCACTTTGTGTGGTACAGACTGTGAGCCTTCATAAACTGGCTTCGGCAATGCCTACGTCGGTTGAGCGTGATTCCAATCTGCGCCGCATTCAGCGATTCATCGCCAACTATGCCTTGAACCTCGACCTGGTGGCAATGATGATCTTCTCGTTGCTTCCTGTTAAGGACGGCTTGGTTTTGAGTATGGACCGCACCAACTGGAAGTTTGGAGAGTTCAACATCAATATACTCACCCTCGGCATTACCTACAAAGGTGTTGCCTTTCCATTGCTGTTCAGTCTTTTGAACAAACGGGGCAATTCCAATTGGGAAGAACGCAAGGATATCATGGAGCGGTTCATCCGACTTTTTGGACATGACCGCATCGGCTGCCTTGTGGCTGACCGCGAGTTCATCGGCAAGGAGTGGATTGGATGGCTTAACGACAACAGGATTCGATACTATATCCGTATTCGGCAGGATATTTGGGTTGTCAAGCCCTCCACAGGAGAAAGAACCAGAGCGTGGTGGCTCTTCAATTCCCTTAAAGTCGGACAGGAGAAATTCTACTACAAGCTCTTTTTGCATAAAGGGCAGTATGTCTATCTTGCAGGAAGTCGAATCAAAAACTCTGACGGGATACCCGAACTTCAGATCCTGATCTGTTTCAACCGACCTGAAGATGGAGTAGCGACCTATAAAAAACGCTGGGAGATTGAAACGGCATTCCGTGCCATGAAATCTTCGGGCTTCAACATCGAGGACACCCACCTACGTGACAGAGTGCGTATCGCACGTCTGTTTGCGATGGTCTGCATGGCTCTTGTATGGGCGTATCTCGTTGGTGAACATAAAGATATATACGTTAAACCGATAAAAATTCTGAAGCATGGGCGAAGGGCTAAGTCATTGGTCAAGTATGGTCTTGAGGAAATCTCAAACGTGCTTTTCCGACCGACATACACACCCAAATTCGATGTATTCAAATTTTTGTCATGTACTTAAATTTGTGAAATCAACAGAACCGTTTTTCAAGTAGATGCGGCCTATCACGAAAGATGCTGCATTTGCTGCTGATACGGTTGATAGGAACAAGAATATCAGCAATACGGTCTTGGTTGCATTATGTTTCTTCATAACGAATATCTTTATTCGCAAAAATATCAAATATATTCCAGACAACGAAGCAATTATCCAATTATTTTGCCGGGAAATAATTCCAAAAATTATGTTTATCAATATTTTACGTTGCAGCATCGGTGCATGGCTGTCCTATGAAATATCCGTTACAGTCTGTCACTGAAGCCGTGTGCCCGTAAAAGAGGAAGAGCACCCGGGTGATGTTCTTCTGTCCGGATACTGCATTTTTTGTTCATTGTTTCATTCTTCTGCCATATTCCATTATCTGTTCCATGGTCAGCCACTGCGGTTTTTCTTCTTCCTTGAAACTATCGTGAATCTGTTTCATCAGTTCAATCTGCAGTTCCACAGAGCCGGTCCACAAGCGTCCGATGCTGCCATCTCCCCAATTCAGGAAATACTCGCAGTCTGATTGCAGTCTTCCCAAAAGTTGATAGCGTGAAATCAAATCCTGCTGCAGGATGTCGGTGAAAATATTCCACTTGTCACCGTGACAAATAACTGCCCGACAAACCGATTTTCTATGAAATACATTATATTTGCATACAAAAGCAATTTGTTAGCATATGGAGAAGGAAATCAATCGTATAAAAGCAGTATTGGCCGAGGTTGGAAAGACCAACCTGTGGTTGGCGGAACAGCTTGGTGTCAACCAGACGACCGTGTCGAAATGGTGTACAAACACTTGCCAGCCAGACTTGCATACCTTATCCCGAATAGCAGAATTATTTAACGTGAGCCGCAGGGAACTGTTGCGCCCTTAAACCGAACATCATTATGGCAGAACTTATAAATGAAACAAAGGACCCGATCCGTGAGCTGGTCGGCAAAGGAGAAACACTGGAGGTCGAGTTCAAGTCAGCCCGAGGAGGATTCCCAGGCAGTTTCTGGGAAAGCTATTCAGCTTTCGCCAATACCAATGGAGGAACAATCGTACTTGGGGTCGTGGAAAAGAACAACCGTTTTCTTTTCGACGGACTGACGGAGGAAACCATAATACGGTATAAAAAGATCTTTTGGGACTGTGCGCATAATAAAGGCAAAACAAGCGTCTGTCTGCCTCGCGAATCGGATGTAAGGATAGAACAGGTTGACGGGTCGTTTATCCTTATATGCGAAATTCCCCGTGCAAGTTACGAGTTTCGCCCTGTATATATCAACAACAGCCCGTTCGGCAACACTTACAGGAGAAACCATGAAGGTGACTATGTCTGTACGGATGCCGAAGTAAGGCGTATGTTCGCTGATGCGGAACATGACCGTCACTCACAGGACAGCCGTATTCTTGCCGGATTTGATTTTGAGAGGGATATTGATATTGAGACACTGCATCAGTACCGCCAGACCCTCGCCAGCCTGCAGCCCACTCACCCGTGGACGGGTATCAGCGATATGGATTTTCTGAAAAAGGTCGGAGCCTACGCGACTGAATATGAAACCGGCAAAGAAGGCTTCACACTGGCCGGAATCCTTATGTTCGGCAAATATGACAGTATAGTCAACAATTCCGGTGATCCTACATATTTTGTCGATTACCGGGAGCGTATTGCTACTGACGACCCCAATATACGCTGGACGCACCGTATTTACCCGGACGGTACCTGGGAAGCGAACCTCTATCAATTCTACATGAGGGTATATAACCGCCTCATACAATCATTGCCGCGTCCCTTCATGATGAAGGACGGAATACGTCAGGAAGAAACTCCCGCACATGATGCTGTAAGAGAGGCACTTATAAACGCAATCGTCCATCAGGACATAAATGCGCAAGGTCATATCATAGTGGAGCGTACTGATGACAGACTTATTTTCATGAATCAGGGTATGATGCTGGTTTCCAGACAACAGTACTTCGAAGGAGGACGGAGTATTTGTCGTAATCCGATTCTTCAGAAGATGTTCATGATGCTTGGGCGTGCAGAAAAAGCTGGCAGCGGGGTGGATAAGATTGTCAGCGGGTGGAAATATCTTGGGTGGCCAGCCCCGACCGTTGCCGAGGAAAGCCGTCCTGATTATGTGGTACTTACTTTGCAATTGGGCAAACAGGAATCATCGAGACAACCCAAGAAAACGACACAAGAAAACGACCCAAGAAAACAACCCAAGAAAACGACACAAGAAAACGACCCAAGAAAACAACCCAAGAAAACGACACAAGAAAAGGTTACAAGACCTTCCAGCGGACAGGAACAGAGAAAAGCAAAAATTCTGAAATTCTGTGCGGAACCCAAGCCTTTGTTTGACATCATGCAGCATCTGGGACTGAAAGCCCGGAAGAACGTGATGAACGTATATATCACCCCGATGATTGAAGCCGGACTGCTGGAAATGACGGAACCGGACAATCCCACGAGCCGTAATCAGATGTATGTTGCAACAAAGAAGACCGAGAACGCGGAATAGCCTGACTTGGATATGACATGCTATGAGAACGGGAAACGAGAATAGAAAAATGTAGTATTTCAAATTACTGGATGAATATGGCAGAAGAAAAATCAAAGAATCTACCAAAACGAAATAGTCATGACGGGCGTTGTTACTGGATGAAGCCCGAGGTACAGGAAGAACTGCAACCGCTCTTTGACCAGTGCATCCAGGATGCCATTGACGGGAGAATCACGCGGCTTGGTGATTCCCACTGGCCGCCGGTAGTGGTCAGTAGCGAAGGCGCGCCCTTTGAGGTGTGGGAACTGCTTAGGGCATGGACCGAAATACAGCGGGCCGAGACCCTGGATGCGGAAAAGGCCATCGCCTTCAGCGAAAACCTGCGCCGACAGAGCCGGTGGGGTGAAATTGACCACCATTTACTTTATATGCTGAAACGGGAGCTGCACGAGAAGTATTTTGTCGTGACAGGCAATGAAGATGACTACTGGAAAGAACAGGAGTACTCCCTGAAACCGGGTATCCGTGCAGAAGAGGTCCCGGAGCCGCTGCTGCGCTTTGCCTGCTATGTAGCAGTGAACTATAAGATATATGGAGCGAACTATGAATATTTGTCAACCAATTATCTCTTTGGATTGGTGGAGAAAGTACGCCCTGATATGGTGAAAAAGCTCCGGGAACATGGGACCGGCAGGCTGCCGCTCTCTCTGCAAAAGAGGAAAACAGAGCACTTCACCGCATCGGCCAACGATGCCTTTGCCGTAATCCGCATCACTGCCAGGGACAGCACAGAGGAATGCTGCCGTGAAGTGCTGAACTACCTGTGTGAGCTTCTGGAGCAGGAGGATTTTCCCCGCAGCTATGCCCTGGAGTTCAAAGGACCGGAAAAGAGGTATCTTCCCATTACAGGACTGCCCAAAAAGGGAATCAATCAGCTTTGTGCCTGCGCTGCCCAATATCCGTCACTTTATCCACTGCTGGAACGGTACGCCCGACTTGCAATGCGGCAATATGAGCAGTACACCAATCTGGATTGTGAACAGAGTGCCCTCCCCGGCAGTTTTGCTGTGTTTGCCTTGGGAATGCTTGGGCAAGAGTGGCGGAAACTGGTATGGGATTATCTCGATCTCTGTGATGATGAACACGCCCGCCTGCAGGAAAAATTCCTTCGGGAGTATGTGAAACAGTTCGGATTTACCGCCGATACCGTTCCTGTATTTTTCCGTGGGGTGCTGTCCATGCAGAACATGAAGTATTCCAAGGACTATGCCGCGTGGATGGCAAATGCTGAAAGCCTGAGCGCCCTGCTGGAAGCAAAAATCCACCTGTCCGAGATCGTTCCAAGTGGTTTTTCCTCCGACGAGGATGATGACGAGGACGAGAAACCCGCCGAGGAAACAGAAGCCAGCCCGGAGGAAGTGCTGCAATACGCATGGGAAACGGTCTGCTATGTGATCTGGGGCAAAGCCAGTGCCAAGGGTGGTCAGAAAGTGCTGGAAACAGCTCCGGGTGAACTGAAAGAGCTTTACGAACAAGTTTTTCTCCAGCTATGATATGTCTTGAGTATAAAAATAATAATAAATACATTGAGCCATGAACCTACCGAAGCGCGATGGTGTAAACGACCGTTATTATCTGATACATAAGCCCGACACGGATCCGGAAGTGCTGAAACACGCAGACCAGTGCATTCAGGATGTGTTGGATGGAAAAGCAAAAGAAAACCATTCCGGCTTTCCGACGGTTGTCAGGAACCAGAGTGGAACCCCCTTTCTTCCCGACCAGTTGGTAGAACGGTATCTGTCCAAACTGCCTTTGAAGGGATTCCCATATGAGGAGGCTGTTACATTCTGCGATGCCCTACGGCGGCTGGTGGGCTGGAGGGAGATTGGCCACACCTTGGGAAAATACATCAAACACCAGGTGCAGGAGAGGTTTTTTGAGATTAGAGAGAATGAGGACTACTTTTCGCCTTTCCCACTCTGTATCGCATGGCCGGAGCTACGGCCGGAGGATGTGGACGAGAACCTGCTGCGCTTTACCTGCTATGTGGCGGTCTGCTATACGGTGTATGGAGCCAGCGATAATACGGTTATAACCGAACACTACCTTGATCTGGTTTCCCAGCTTCGCCCGGATATGGTGAAGCAACTGAAAACAGCTGGCAGCGGCAAATTGCCAAAGGATATCCGGCAGCGCAGGACGGGGCATTTTACAGCAACAGCCAACGATGCTTTTGCTACCATCCGCATTACAGCCAAAGACTCTACAAAAGAGTGCTACGCGGAGATTCTGGGCTATCTGTGTGCGGTACTGGAACAGGAGACATTTCCCCGCAGCTATTCAGTGGATTTCCGTGGAAAGGATAAAATCTATTTGCCGATTCCCGGTCTGCCCAAGAAGGGAGTCAACCAGCTTTTTGCCTGTGCCGTGCAGTACCCTGATCTGCACCCGGCCATGGAACGGTATGCCCGTCTGGCGATGCGGGAATATGAGTTCTACCAGAATCTCGCGGAAGAATTCTGCGCGATGCCCGGCACTTTCGCCGTGTTTGCTTTGGGACTGGAGGGAGAACGGTGGGCACCGCTGGTGACGGAGTATCTTGACCTCTGCGACGACGAGCATTCCTCGCTGCAAGAGAAATTCCTTCATGTCTTTATCCGGAAGTTCGGTTTTCAGACATGGACACTGGGTGTGTTGGTCCGGGGCGCATTATCTATGCAGTGGCTGAAGCCTGCCAAGGAATTCCGCAGCCTGATTGCCAATGCTGAAAGCCTGGATGCGTTGCTGGCAGTAAAGAGCCACTTCTCCGCTTATCTCCTGCCGGAAGAAAACGAAGATCCGAAGTTACGGGCCATCGCCTGGCAGTGCCTGCTCTGGGCTATCTGGGGTCCGTCCTCCGAAAACGGAGGCAGCAAGGCCATCAAGGCGGCTCCGAAGGAACTGAGAGAGCGGTATGAGGAAATCTTTCAATAATAAAAACAGATAATTCATATGAGTAACATAGTCTATTCAAATGTGCCTCCTATGATGGAGGCCATCCGCAACGGCGACATCGACAAACTGAAATCACTGCTTCATGCAGGATACTCTCCCAACGAGCTACAACATTATCAGGTAAATTTTGACGATTGGCCGCGGGATGAGGAAGCCTCCCCACTAGAATTGGCTGTGTTGGAAAAACGGATGGACATGGTGCAGCTGCTGATCAAATCCGGAGCGGACTTGACCTATAAGCCGGAAGAACTGCTTTACGGTTCCCTGCGCAGTCAAGACCTGAACCTGTTTTCCTTTTTGACAGATGCCGGTGCCAGAATCCCTGCAGAGCAAATGGATATATGCCGTCTGTTTCTGCACCTGGCGGATCGTCATGATCCTGACGTGCTTCCCATTTTGGACAGACTGAACATGGATTTGAAACAATACGGCGGTGAAGCCCTGCGCAGTATGGCAAGCCACCGGAATCAGCTGCTGGCGGAGTATCTGGTTCAAAAAGGTACGGACATCAACTACCACAAGCCGGACATGGTATTTCCTTATGCTTCCACTCCTGTTACCGAGGCTGCACGGCACAATGATTTTTCCATGGTGCGCTGGCTTGTGGAGCATGGTGCAGACATCACCATCCCAGATAAATATGGCGACCGGCCATATACAGTGGCAGTGCAGAACAAAAACCTGGAAATGGCCGCCTATTTGAAAGCTCTGGAACCGGAGGACTGGCACAACGAACAGGAAAAGGTACGTCAGCTGAAACCTTATAAGCTGCCTTCCAATCTTGTTGAATACCTGAAGACCGGACCGCTTCGTCTGGAATTTCCGGAGCGGGAACTGGTGAAATGGGCAGAACTTTACTCCTTCATGGATGTGCAGGAGATGACCTGGAAGCGGAAAAAACTGCTCTCTATCATGGTTAAGATGGATAACTACAGCGGCTATATGCTGTTGTGGAGTTCCAAAGATAAAAAACTATGGTATCTGGACGTTGAGCACGAGGAGTTCCATCCGTTAGCCAAGTGGGATGATTTTATCGCGGACCCCGGAAAATATCTCAATGGAATGATAGAGGGCGAGTTTGAAGAATAACAGGGAAAATGAAAAAGGAAGAACCATTATCATTATGGGATGTTGACAGTTGAACTTACAGGCTGATGTTTTTTTTTAAAAAAAGTTTCCTGACATTGGCATTTGGATTGGCAGATTATTCGTGCAAAAAAAATGTTAAAGATATTGTGAGATACCGCTAAATACATATATTTGTAATCAGAATATTAGTTAATCATGTATGAGATGCAATGGTACAAATGAATGTCGCTCATATCTGATAAATGGAACTTTCAGTAGCGACGCTTCGTCTTTTTGGGCGGGGGTCTTTTTCATGTGCCTAATTATTATTCCTTTCATTTTTATTGTCGTCCAGGAAAACATTTTATTTTCAAAAGAATCTGATGTGATAAAAGTGCTCAATAATTTGGATATGTGGGGAATTTCGTTACTCTCTCTCTCTCTCATTGCATCGCGCGTTACGATATGAATTATCAGCTAATTATCAAAATGTTACGAATATTTTTTCAAACATATTTTCCAGTAGTCAACAAAAGGTGCTACAGAATATACATACCTCCTTCCGTCATATCTGTAAAAGCAGGATTGTCAGATACCTCCGGAGATACGTAACAAACCGTCATGTCATGACCGTGTATCGCCGGAGTTTTTTATTTCAAAGAAATATAAACAATTAAATATATACAACAATGGAAACAGAAAAGACAAAAGAAAAATTCAAGAGTGTTCACAGGACGTTTGTTTACACCCCCAAAAGCTCATTGACCAACCAGCTGTCGAGTCTTGCCTTTGGCATAGGAATGATTGTTGTGCCTTTGCTTATTCTTCCATCCGGCACCTTGTCCACCATTCTGATTGTCGGCGGAGCTTTACTGCTTATAATGACACTCTACAGCATACGCAAAGCCCGGGTGCTGGCGGCCCAGGGAGGCTCGATAACAATTGACAAAGGACGGGTAACCTATCCCAAAGTCAAAAAGGGACAAATCGTATATGATTCTTTTCTGATTTCCGATATCCGGACGATCGAAGATGATAGCGAAGAAAATCAGTGCAATGTCGATCTTCCTGACAGATACATTGTGTTTGAAACCAAATATTTTGCTTCTCAAGACGAATTCGATGAATTCCGTTCCTTGTTGAACCAATAACCCCTTTATTAATAACCCAGAAACAATTTGAAATTATGAATGCAAAATCACGAAAAAATCTATTTGTCGCAATTGCTGTATCTCTGACGGCGGTATCCTGTTCGTTAGGAGGCAAGGATTACGCGATGACTTCTGACGAAAGTATCGCCAAGGTCAAAGAACTTGTAAAGGCCAATGTAGATACCGAAACGAACAAGGTATATCGCATAGAATGGACTGAGGATGAAGGAAACCGCAAGCTTGAAAACGTCCTGACGCAAATTGAAGTGGACTATCTTGGCAATGATGATTATGAATATGAACTGACCATCAATTACAGAGACGGTGAATTTGTTGCAGAGAAACCGGAAAAAGGCAGTGCCGTATATGACTCATATAAATATTCGACCGCCATTGATATTGACGGGCTGAAGGCTGAGGACATACGCGGCAATGTAGAAAAGGCTGGAGAATTGGTTGCAGCACAGGAAGATGGCGCCCAGTATGAGTTCCAGTCTGTCGGGAAGTATGTACTTTATATTTCTCCCGTACCCAAAAAGCATGAAGACAAGTGGGAGAAGTGGAGCGATGAGTACAAAAACGACTACCGTCAGCTTCAGCATAATTTTGATTTGAATTTTGTAAAGAAAGGCGAGCAATCGGAAGTCAAGGGACATCGCGTGTGGACAAATTACTATTCCATTTCATTCGAGACAAGCAAGAATGGTGAAATTGTAATAGAACAATAAGAACATTTTGCAATTATGGTTCAATTTGCCGGTACCCCCAACAATATCCCCAAGGCAGAAGAGGAAAAGCTATTTGCTGCGGGTGTTTCGTTTTTATGCAGCAAGGCTTTCCCGGCCGCCTATGCCTGTTTTGCCAGAATTACACACAAGGATTTCTGTCTATTATACAACAAAGCATTGTGTTGTTTCATGGTGGGATGGTATGATGAGTGTCATAAGCTGCTTTGTGAAGCTGAACATTTTGTATCCAGCAGCCCATTATCAGGTCTGGAGCGGTTTCCGGAAGTTTTTCTCCGTTACTTCCATGAGGAAGACGGACCTTTCTATCCGATGCCTCAAGGTACCCCACCTTCACTTGCATACACGATACTTCTGCGTCTGAAAGCAGAAACAGCCTTCAAGTTGCAATTATATGAGGAAGTCAAGTCCATATCCGGTCGTCTTGGCGGTAAATTCAGACATATAGAGAGTCTAATTTCAAAAACCAGAAACAATGACATGTAAAGAAATATACAATTACCATACATCCGGTGCAGAGGAAACTGTTATACTTGAGGCATATCAGGATGTTCCGCTTGAAAGCAGGGACGAAATTCATGATAATAATACTGCCCTGCATACAGCCTGCTATTTTTCAGATATAAGAGCCGTTGGCATTCTTCTGGAAAGGGGTGCAGACGTTAACGTGAAAAACGATCAAGGTGATACGCCCTTATGTGTCATGGCACGTCGTAATTCTTGTCCTGATGAAGCGATATTAGCAGACATTACCGGACTGCTCCTTTCCAAAGGAGCAAGAGTTCCACGGTCGGGCAAGGATACAACCGCCTCGCTCGAAGCGGTGCGCAACCGTCATTTCCTGATGGCTGATATCCTTCTGAAGTCGGGAGCCAGGACAGACTCCACTGACAGCAACGGAGACAATGTGCTGCACCTGCTCTCCCGGTCTGCAGGATACATAGCATCCGATATAAAAAGCAGACAAAGAAGGATAGCCGATTTTTCAGAACGTTGGTATTCCGAACAGTCCAAGCAGGAAACATATGAAGAACTGGAAAACCTCAATTCCCTGGAGATACAATGCTGCCACACGGCGAAACTTGTTCTGGAAAGCGGAGAGATAGATCCGGAAGAAAAGAACAATAGTGGCAAGACTCCTTTCGAGGTTGCTGCTGAGGGAGGTGCCCGACGTATCGGAGCGTTGCTGTCGGGGCAGGATCCGGAAACGGACGAACTTGCAGCCCTTGCCGGTGGACTGGATGTCTTCCAGGCATTGTGGTATCACGATGAGACAGCGCTGGATGCCCTTCTGCGTTCCGGAACGGATACACAGACAATATGCGAGGACGAAAAAATGTATGACTTCCATGGCAAGTCCCCATTAGGATGTGCCCTGACTTGGGAGAATTTTTCCGCTGCAGAGATGCTGCTCAGAGGCGGAGCAGATCCTGATTTCAGGGATTCGGAAGAGCGGACAGCCTTTGCCGTGTGGATGAGCAATAAAAGGCACAAAAGTTTTTGCAAGGAAGACTGTCTGCATTTTCTGCAATGTCTGATGGAATGCGGGTGGACTCCGGACAGTCCAGCTGACAAGTACGGTAATACTTCTTTGTCCGTAGCCTGTCAGGGAGCCGGATATGAAGTCGGTGTTTGTGCAGTCCGTTATCTTGTGGAGAGCGGGGCTGATGTCAATGCCGTGAACATGCAGGGTCAGACCCCGGTTATGAACCTCTACGGGGGACGTTTTTGGGATGGTAACATACCCCGTTTTGCGGGCTTTCCAAGGTCTTACCCATATGGAGGCCGCAGTTGTACGGATGAAGATGCCGAAACCCTTGAACTGCTTCTTGAAGCTGGAGCTGATATAAATGCCAAAGACAACTGGGGTAATACTCTTCTGCACTATATAGCTGGCAGTTCGACCAGAGGATCCAAGGAAGCGGCGGCCCTTGTGATGGACTTCGGCTCTCCGGATGTGAGTGCGGTAAACAATGAAGGTCTGTCGGCATTGGATATTTCCATGGAAAAGGATGACGAAACTCTTGTGAAATTTTTACTGAAATATAGTTGAGAATGTATGGACAATAATTTGACTTTCTTAAATGCCTGCCGCAATGGGCAGAAAGGCATTGTACAGATATTTTTGAAGAAAGGCGGTATCGATGTGAACAAGAGGGATTCGGAAGGAAATACCCCTTTGCATTATGCCTGCCTGAAAGGTTATCGGGATATTGTCAATCTCCTTCTTGACAATGATGCGGATGTTTCCATCGCCAATAATTTGTCGGAGACACCGTTACATGCAGCTTCCAGAAGCGGGAACAAGGAAATCATCGGGAGACTGGTGGAATATGGAGCTGAACTTGATGCCACGGACAGTGAAGGGCAGACACCGTTAATCCGTCTTCTTGACAACAGACGTACTGATGCGGCGTTGTTTCTGATAGAACAGGGAGCTGATCCGGAAATAGCAGACAATACCGGTCACAAGGCAATTGACTACGCAACCGCACACGGGTTACGAGAAGTAGTGGTACGTCTTTCTGTAGAAGGTACAACTGATGCACAAGGCAATACACCGCTTCATCAGGCCGTTTTCAATGGCCAAGCCGAAATAGTCCGGACACTTCTTGCCACCTCGCCAGGTTTAACCGACTCATTCAATGACGGTGGTGAAACGCCTTTGATCATAGCCTGCCTGAAAGGCAATCTGACTGTTGTAAAGATGCTGATTGAAGCCGGTGCCGATACCAATAAAGTGATGCTCAACGGGAACGGTCCGTTACATTTTGCGGCATGGTCGGGCAACAAGTTTATAGGGAACGAGCTGTTGACAGCGAATGCAAAGACGGACTTGCAGAACGAGAACGGGGAAACGCCGCTTATCCTTGCAGCAAGAGAGGGTAACAATGAGTTTGTAACCCTTCTTGTGAGCCATGGAGCGAACGTGAATCTCGCGGACAATCTTCAGCACACGGCGTTGTATTATGCAAGCGAAAGAGGTTTTAACGAAATAACGGAAATACTTTTAACAGCGGGAGCTGAAGGGTAATAAATCATATAATTAACAATAGAACGATATGGCAAAAGAAAAAGCAAATCCTCAAAGTCCTGAGGAAATGGTAAAGGCGGCTCAGGAAGCCGCAGTAAAGGCAGCGATGGAACAGGCTCAATCCATGTTCGGAAACATTCCAGGCTTTCAAATGCCCGGGGAGATGCAGGAACATATAATGGCTGAAATTGGCGCCGACATTCCAAATATGGCAGAAATTCAGGCACAACAGGAGGCTATGCTCAGAGCCGCCGGTGTGGATCCTGCAACTGTAGCACAGGCTGGTATGCAGAATCTGGCATACGCACAGCAGATGATGCGGGAAACAATGGACGGTACCCTTGGCAAGAAGTTATCTTCATCAGATGCCATGGCCCAGATGATGGAAGCTTTCGGGGATGACGAGTGGACTATCAACAGAACCGGGGACTGCAAACTGACGCCCGAACAACTCCGTCTGTTGGCCTTTGGTGCCCCTATGTTGGTTTACAATGATGAACAAGTGGACGCGATAGAGAGTGACGAAGATGTTGAAACCATCAAATATACTCTTGAAGACTGGTGGGATGTTACTGACAGGGACAGTACGTTGGGTATTGTCAAATGGTTGCTTGAAGAAGGACATCATGCCGAAGCAGATGATGCACTTGCCGAAATCCGCACACGTGGGCTTGAAAACATTTCACAAGAAGAAAGGTGTGATGAAGACAGCAAGATGAGAGATGTCTGCCTGATAATGGAGAGTATGCTTGAAAATGAATGGTGCCCGGAAGACAGGATGCCGGAGAGTGTCATAGCCTGGGACCTGGTACGACTGGTAAATCTGGGACGTTGGGCTTATCTTTGCGGTTACGTTAATGAAGAAGAAATGTGGCAGATTATGCAGATTGCGGCAGATACCGCAGTTGAACATTTCTCTTCATGGGAAGAATATGGCCGGAGTTTCATTATGGGTAGAGGTGTATGGCATGGAGATCCGGATGATAGTGAAACAGCATATGATATCGTAAGCCTGCTCTTGGAGAATGAGGAATCACCTTGGAAGCAGCAACATTGGTCAAAATAAAAGTATTAATCATTAATAAAGCGTGAAGGGATGAGCAACGATTTTTGGTTTTCCATTGCAATTGCCGCTGTAGTCGGAGGTTTCTGGCTATATAAGAAAGGGAAAGGCGCAGTTTCCACAATTAGAAAAATCCAACGGTCTTTCAAGGGGGTATGCCTGAATCCCAAGTCAAGACTAAGTGACGAACAATGCAAGAAACTGGCCGTAGGTGCCATGTACGCTTCACAACAAGGAGCCTATCAAAACTCTATCGAAACAGGCATTGCAGACTTATTGCCCAAGATACTCGGGGAATGGTGGGGTATCGAAAGTACGGATTCTGCCAGGAAGGAACTGGACTACCTGTGCGAAAAAGGGTACCGGTATTACTTTCCTTTTGTGTACAAGGCATTTCTGCTTGACAAGCCGGAAGCCCAGGATGAAGTCTTCCAGCAGAACATGAGTTCACAGGAAGACTATGACAAGATTGTAGCGCAATTCCAGAATCTTCAGGAAACATTTGACGAACTGATCAGATGTAAAGTCATTGCAGGAAAAGAAGATTTGCAACGTTATGGTGTGGCAGGCTGGGATGCAGGACGTATCTGCTTTCTTGCCCGTGCATGTTGTGAAATGGGTTACATAACAGAGGCGGATGCCTGGAAATATATTGATTCCGCTTACAACATGGCTCATTCGACTTTCTCATCCTGGAAAGACATGGCCATGAGTTATGTCATAGGCCGTTCACTTTGGGGAGGCAAGAATGCGTACAATTCTGTGATGAAAGATACTGCAGACGAGCTTTTGACACACGAGAACAGTCCGTGGAAGAAATATGCCTGGTAAGTATTTTCTGTAACTGAATAGAGAGAAACCGCCTTTGTGGGATTCCGTTTCCAAACGCCCCATATAATGGGCGGTTTCTTCCGTTGTCACATTGGATGATACATGAATAGATTATAATTTCATAAGTATTGTAGGCCAAATGAAATTGATAATTCTTAGGTAAATGATATTCCGGTGGCAATACAATTAGTGATAACAGCATTATTTACAAATTCAAAATATAATAGATATATGATTGCATGTGCATTAACTATAATACTCATAGCGATTTTTCTGTCGCTGATCGTTCTATTGAGAAAAAGGAAATACGGCAAAGGAAAGAAAATGATAATGTTGATTATATGCTTTTCGATAGGTCTGTATCTGTTGTACTACATAGCCATGATGCTATATTTCTTCTTAGGTGATTTCTCCGCAGAAGAGTTATGGTAAAAATATCACTAACGACGCAGGATAACGACAAACCGTTCCCTGCTGAACCATTAACAGTAATTAAACAATGAAAAAGATACAATTTCTCTTGCTTTGCTCTTTATTCCCAATCATGCTTTATGGCAAAGGCGACTTAAAGGATACGGTGACAATTTGTGCTAACGGGCTGGTTTATGAACTCACAGTATCATTAGGTGCTACAGAAAACGGATCTGGCACGAACCCGGACTCAGTTAGCTGCGTGAAGCTGATAAAACAGGGAAAAGTTGTGGGGAAAAGTATCTTCCCATTATCGGGCAGATGTCCTATTGAAGAAGATATAAGTGTTGAAGCTTCTGATAATGGATTTATAATCAGGATCCCATACTGCGACGGTTATCTGTTTCGCTTTGGAGAGGCACGGTTTGTCTATTCCAAAGGACAGAATGATTTTATTCTAACCGCATACGAAGAAGAAATCATCGACAGGCAACATCCCGAGTTGGATGGTAAAGTAGTAAAATACAATATATGTGCTAAAGTCCCTATTGTATTGTCCACTTTTTAATATAGAAAATTACCCTGACAGTGAAAATATTTTTCCTTTACCATCTCAATATAATTTGACAAGGTAGTAATGTTCCCAAAGGGGCTTTGAAGTAGATTCATAAATTCAAGTAATACACACTAACATGTACCTAAATCACCTTAAAATGGTGATAAACTGCCAGACCATTATCAACCAAAAAATGAGCAAATATGTTGCGATTATGGATATACACAGAATATTAGGATATTTATTTTATAAGACAGAACGTCTGACCTGGATGATGGACACAAGGATGTATTCATGGCACACGCCGTTGATATTAAGCATTATCTTGACCATTTACTGCGCAGACATCGCATTGGCTTGCCTTATGACTGCGGAAAATATTCCCATTCATCCGTACAAAGGTTTAGCCGATACCATCGTGTGGGGATTCGGCATCTGGTGTGCCATCCTATGGATTGCCTTACATGCGTATTACCATCATAAAAGGAGGTATCTGAAAATAAGGCAAGACAAGTCATATGAAAAGTGCAGCAGTATCTGGGCTGTACTGTTCCTGATATTGCCGCTTGTCATTCTGATTGTGCTGGGGCATATCGCTGCCGGGGATATGATATGACAATCCATACATTACACTACCGACCTGTGTGAGATTTTCAATCTGCTCCCACTTCGTCATATTCTGATCCTTCATACCTGGTTTCATATGTGACATCCAAAATCCTGCCTGTTTCCCCGTCAATGCTGTAACGGGCGTATTTTCTGTAAAAAGGAGAGACAGGGTTTGCTTCCGGTTCCTTCTCAAAGTCGAGATTAATATCCGCAAGCCATATATCCGTCTTATCATCATATTCCAAACTGAAGAAGAATGCAAATTCTGACGTCGAGACCTTGCGCGACCTTCCATCTGACAAGGAAATAACCTTTTCTCTCTCCAGTATGGACAATATATCCTGTGGGGACATTTTACCGAATTTTTTACTGTAATCCACCTGCTCTGATATATTCCCGTTTTCATCAAAAAAAGTCTGGATTCCCACCGGCAGATTTGCCACACACTCTACGATCATTGAAAGTCTGCCGTTGTCCCAATACCTTACATAATACTGCGAATAGGATGGTGCCAAGGGAAGGATATGTCCGCAAGCCATTTCCCTATCAGTCAAATCCCGTATATCCAACATATAGAACATCCATCCATCTTTTTCGAAAACCGCCTGCAGAGATCCACCTGAAAAAGCATCAGCTTCCAACCTGGTGTCCAATATCACATCGGGATATTCCCTCTCACTGGAATAACCGTCCACAGGAACAAGCAAGATCGCTGCCATTACCGCCATGAACAAGGCGGCATATCCTTTAATCCTGTTTATGAATTCCGTATCCATACATCTCTTCATTTATTTGTCTTATAACTGACCTTCAATTCAGCTATCAATCCTGTATTCATACATTCTGTCTCAGTCGTAATAAAAACGGTAAATGCCTATAATTGATACCAAAATACTAAAATGGCGAGAGTGAAGGCAAAACGACAGTGTGAAATATGTATAAATAATCATAAAATGCAACTTTAATATAAGTATATGACTTCTGCTTCAAAAGAAAGAAGCTATATTTATAGAAAAACAGACTGAACCATTAAATTGAATGAATAACATGGTGCCTAAGATTTATTATTTGAATGAAGCATCCACTACAGGTATCTGTATATTGCTCGTATTGAAGTTATTGTTTCCCGAAATCATAGCCGGGACTTGGTTTGTGAGTGCGGTCATCATATTGATGGCCATCATTCTTTATTGTGAAATGAACAGAAAAAAAGAGCAGCGCCCCTTATTGTACACCATGCAGCGGGAACTATTTCTGACTCCTTTTCTCTGGTTTTATTATTATTATGAGAAAGCGCTGTATATAGTCGCCATATTGTGCTTCTTCACTGATTCCGACGATTCGCCTCTGGTTATGTTCATGCCTTTTATTCTCGGCATATATATCGGATTGAAGGTCGCTGTCAATCTGATTGAATATGCAATACAGAAAGATAGGAAGAACTGATTGTCAATATAAAGGAATAACAAGTGAAATGAATATGGAGAAAGTGATACGTTTCAAGACTATGATCGGATACTGCTACCTGTATCCGGATAAAATAATAATGGCCAGAAACGGCAATCCGGAAGAGGTCAATCTCAAGAACGAGGAACAAAGACTGTGGAAACATCTGGTTTTCTATACCATAACCGGATTGTTGCTCGCGTGGCTGGCCTACATGGACAGAGACCATCTGCCCATGTGTCTGTGGTTGGGGCTGACAAGCGCATGGTTATTGTTCAATGTCTTGAGAAGTATCTTTCAAAAAAGTTCAAGTTCGGCATTAATAGAGCGGGACAAGATTCGTTCTGTCCGGTTCAAGAAAGGAATAAGATACCTGACACGTTCCCGGTTCATCGTTGTCTTCGAAGACAGGAAAGGATGCAACAGAATCAGGTATATCCTTTTACCCGGTTCTCTCAACGATGGCCCGAAAGCAACAGAAGAGGCATTAATAGCCATGCGGGACAGTGGTTATTATCCGTTTTCGAGCCAAGAAGGGTCTCTGACGGGTATAAGGAAATACAATGAAACTGAGGGAAAAGAAAGTGGAACAGGTTAAATTAGAGAACAATGAAAATCAAGGAATACGATACCAATGAGCTACTGATGATAGCCAACAATGTAACCGGAGTATATCCGGAAAAGAAGGTCAGGCAGGCGAAAGAGGAACTGTACCGGCGCGGAGTGGATGACAAGGTGATAGCCGACATCATGGAAGAGAAAGAGGAAGCCTTCATGAGAAGGCTGGATGCCGCCGCCCTTGCGGAACAGGCACGGCTCGACAAAAAAAGAGAGAAGAACTGGAATGTCAGTTACCACTGGTGGGAACTTATCCCGATGTTCCTGTTCGCTCCATTTTATATGTCCTATGGAATGAGGCGTCTCCCAGGTATCATTGTTCTACTACCTGTCCACCTGCTAAGCTGGACACCCGTTGATTTCAGCGATATGTTCAGGGAACTGAGAAGACTGAAGGAGGAAAAGTATGACCTGAAATTCAAGCAGCGGCTTACAGCACTGATTGCTGGTGACCTGCTCTATCTATCGGTATGCTGGCATAATATTGTGAGATACTGTTCTTGACAGGAACGAAGTACAATATTTTTTTGAAAGCATAAATAATTAGTCCTATGAATACATCCGTAAAAAAAATCATTATGTTCATACCGGTATTCTTATTCATGCCGGTACTATATGCCCAGACAAAGGTATATATCTCAAAAGGAACAGGCTTTTCATGCGAGTATCCTGCGGACTGGAAGCATTGCACGGCAAATGAATATCCGCAAAAACAGGGAAATACCCACCTGCTTGCCATCCACAGCATGGACAATCCATATGAGGGAAGCCTTTTCATGTCATGGGTAGAAAAGGCGGACAGCAATCCAACGGCAAGCAGGATTGCCGAGACAAAAGAAGGGTTCAGGATGATGATTGCTCCATTTGAAGACGGTATATCCATAAAAGACACAACAATGCTAATCGGAGGCAGGAAATTTTCCGGTACCTTTATGAAATCAAGCCCAGAAGAACCGGGCGGCTGCACCGTCTATTACTATGACAACAGGCTGAAACAGTTCTGGACTATCACCTGGGATGTTACCAATGCCAAGGACGAAAAGATCCTGAAACAGATTGTCAAATCCATACAGTTCAATACAAGTCAATCCTGAAAATCAGATAAATAGGAAAATAAAGGGATAAAAAATTAATTGTTACCCAGTCAATATAATTATATTTGCATTTATACAAATTGATAATCAATGGCAGTAGAGAAACATAATGTTATTATCACATGGAAGTGTACAAGCATAAGTCCCCAATTGTGCTATCCTATACTCAATTGGGGAATAAGAAATACATCGAGGTACTCTTCGGTACAGATGAAAAATTGAGATTTCTGCTCTCAAGAGAGCCGGAAATACTTTTTTTTGACGGGAAAGCCTTCCTTCCGTCAAAAAGCTTTGTGCTCAGTGATTTTTATGACCGATATTCTCCGCACGCATACATTGATTACAGCAGGGTTTATGTAAGGCATCCCAAGCCCAAACGGGAATACACGCTGCCGGAAGGCTATCTTGAACTGCTGGAACAGAAACGGTACAGCCCATCTACCATAAAAACCTATCGGGCCTATTTCAGCGACTTTATGGAATACCATAAAGACCGTAACATCGACCGCCTGAAAGTGGCGGACATCAACAAATATATCCTCTATCTTGTAAACGAAAAGAAAATCTCGGTATCGCAGCAGAACATGCGCATCAACTCCATCAAGTTCTACTACGAGCAGGTAAAGGGCGGACAGCGCCAATACTATGGCGGCATTACCCGCGCGAAGGAATACAAGTCACTGCCCGAAGTACTGAGCCGTAATGAGGTGGCCCGTATCCTTGCGTGCCTGTCAAACCGGAAGCATCGCTGCATGATTTCATTGATATACTCAGCAGGATTACGCAGGAGCGAGCTGCTGAACCTCACTCCGAAAGACATCATAAGCGAAAGGATGCTTGTGCGTATCATGGGCAAAGGACGGAAATGCCGGTATTCGCTACTGTCGGAAAAACTGCTGAAGGATCTGAGGGAATATTTCAAGGAGTACCGTCCTCAGAAATGGCTGTTCGAGGGAGAGACACCCGGAGAACAGTATTCCGCAAGTGCGCTGGTAAAGGTACTGAAAGAAGCCGCCAGCCGTACCGGAATCAAGCACCGGGTACATGTACACATGCTTCGCCATTCGTTTGCTACCCACCTGCTGGAGCAAGGAACAGACCTGAGGACCATACAGGAACTGCTGGGCCATAATGACATCAAGACTACCTCAATTTATCTTCATGTGACGAGTGCACACAAGTCAAGCATACCCAATCCTCTTGATTCACTGGATGATTCATAGAGTGCAGCTATTAGAGATTAGGAAACACACCTGCCGGGTGTCGGTTATCGAAATATCCTACACCTAAAGGTGTATTTATAAACAAATTAACATCATAGTAAAATCAATATAATAATAGAAAAATGAGCGATCTACTAATTGAGAAATCATTATTAAATATCTCAAATGATAATATAGTTTCACTGGAAAATCTTGTTGGATATAGTATCCCGCAAGATTTTGTGAACTTCTATCTTCTCTCTAATGGCGGAATAGCTAACAATCCATATTTCTATATTGAAGATGAAGATAATTATGTGGAAATAAGTTTATTTCTTCCAATTTATTACACAGATGAAAAGTTAGGAGGAATTAATATTGAAACGAGCTATAGACATTTAATTCAATCAGGTTTTCCCAATAAGTTTTTACCATTCGGAATTGATTGGGGTGGAAATTTCTTTGCACTTGATTTAGAAACTGGAAAAATTGTATTGCTATTGATGGATTTGGGGCCCTTTACTGATAATTGTGTAAAGTATATTGCTTCATGTTTTTCTGATTATATTAATAATTTGGTAAAATCAGGAGATGAAGATATTTAAATCCTCAAAGTAAAGATGTTAACAAGGTCGAGCCAACAGCTAAACGCTGTTGCTCACCAAACATTAGCAACAAATAAAAATAAGAAATATGAACTATAAAACAATGCTCGCAAAAGTTCTTGGAGAAAAAGAACTTATGGAAATGAATGTACAGACTATTAAAGACGATGAAAGCCTGTTCTATAAATTAGTGGATAAAAATTTCCTCTTAATAGTGGATTGGAGTGGAGAAGATAGACAAGGAATGTTGTATAACTTCTTCAACAACAGACTTCAATCAATGTTGGGGGTACAATTGGTTGTATCCGAAGATGAAGTTTATCAAAAATATAATCAAGAAATAGAAGAACCCAAACGAGGTGATTTCATTCCCTTTGCGTTATCCTATTTTGATAAGCAATTGGAAAAGCTTGGGGCAAGAGTTGTATTGCTTGACTTAGAAAATGACACTTATAACATATTGGTGGCTTATAAAAAAGATGCCAAAAAACTAAAGTCTATAAAATCTGATTTTTGGAAGTTATCAACTTTAGAGCAAAAGCAAGGTCGAGTGGTTATTTCCATAACCTGCCCTAATTGTAAATATTTTGCATGTTATGACATGTTGATTGAAGAGGAAAGCAATATGGCAAATGAAAAGTGCGAAGTATGTGGAACACTCTTTTGGGATGAAAATGCAAATGAAGTTGTAGAAATGGAAAAGACTTATTATTAATGTAGTTGCTAACAAGCACCTGTGCCACTTAACAGTGGCAAGCTGTAAACCATTAGCTACCATGCAAAATTGAATTAAAATGAGAAAGTATAAGTACACCAAAGAAACATTGGATGTCGCACTGGAAGAATTACAATCCGAAAGTGTAGTGCAACGAAAGAAATGTGTAAAATTTATATCTATGGCATCCCGTAGCGAGTTGTTCGGAAAGACATGTGACACATTAAGTACGCAAACGTGGTTTTTATCTCCGGATAACCGAGAAAAGTTAATTCGGGTTTTACATCAAGAAACCGAAGAAAAGTTAATTTGGGAGTATTTACTAATATTGCTTATGGTGTGTGAAAGATATATAGATCACGTCTGTTATGACAAAGATTTTGCAAAAGAATCCTCTTGTGTTGAATTTAAGCAACGAGCTTATGAGATTGCAAAACAATATGCACATCATTCAAGTGCGATAGTCCGCCAAATGTCAGGTTCTATAATGGGATATATGGGGGATAATGATGTGTGGGACATATTCTGTAATGTAATGTCAAAGAAAAGAGATCGGCTTACTATAAGTCACATTACATTGGGGATAAGAAGGTATTGCACCAGAGTTGCTAATGGTGACAATCTTTTCTTTGGTGGTACTATGACAGAAAATCAACGGATGGATATTCTAAACAGTTTGCGTTTAGTCTATCAGAAATCCTCAAACAAAAGCATTAAAGGAATGTGTTTGAGAACTATTGAAGAATTGGAAAATACAAAAGAGGTAGCTAACAAAGCGTGATAACACCTAACGGTGTTTCCCGCCAAACCATTATCAATAATATAATTCTCTTAGTATTATGGAAAATAAATTATCACCAAATAATCCAATCATTTTATGGGCAAATGAAATTAGTCCATACTATAAAAATAAGGATTACGAAAAAGTTTTATCTATTGATAAAAAAATTTGGGATGAATTAGAGGAACCTAAGTTATCGCAAGAATTAGCTTTTCATGTGTTATTAGATATTGTTGTCATTTATATTACATTAAATGATTTTGAAAGCGCCCAATATTGGGGAAATATTCTTGATAAATATAATTATGTAGAAAGTGGACGTTTTGACTCTGGCCAAAAAGATTATTTTGTCGGAATCGTTTATTTTGAAAGGAAAGAATATCAGAAAGCATTTGAATATTTTTCAAACGCTAAAGCCAAGTCTGGAGGAAGATGTTTCAAAATGGTATGGGGAGAAAAATACTCACAGGCTTATAAAGAACTGCTCATGAAGTTTGGTAAGAAATCCACTAAAAAGAGATAATCTCTATGTGAATATTATTCCATTTAATAACAATATATTGATAACAAGGTCGAGCCAACAGCTGAACGCTGTTCCTCACCAAACCATTAGATGTAATTACTCAATAATATGAAAACGATAGAAACAATAAATAAGCATTTTAATACTCTTGGTGGATTATATAATATAAGCCATGAAAAGTCATTAAGTTTGCATGACCTTGAAAATGAAATCAGGTCAATTGAGAATTATCTAAGGAAAGATATTCCCAAACTTTTAAGGGATATTCTGATAAAATATCATGGATATAGTTTTAATAATGAAGTTGGGTTTAATGTAACAACGCATATCCCAATATTGGGTAATTCTATTTTCTTAGAGTTTGGGCAGTTCCTTTCTTTGTATCAAAAAGATTTATTCGATATATTAGAAAATAATGATGATCTTTTCAGAACTGATTTTTTGCCATTTGCTGAAGCTACTCCAGGTGATTATATTGCATATAGTATGCAAGAACAATCTGTGTATTTCATTTCACATGATTTTTCCGAGAATGAACAATCACATATTAAGATTGCAGATTCATTAAAAGATTATTTTCTGCATTTATGTGAGCGTACAGAAGAAAATGAAGTATTAGAAAAAAAGCCCCAAATTATATCTGTAAACTATTCAGATGAATTATTGGCTGAAATTCAGAAGTGGAAAAATGAAAATACATCTAACAAGAAAAGATAACTCCTGAACGGTGTTCCTTTTCAAACCATTAATAACATTAGAACGAAACATGAAGATAAGAATATTAACTTATTTACCTCACATCATCTACTTTTTAGTATTGGGAGTACTATTATTGTTGTTGGTGTGGATTGTAAGTCCATCTGATACAGGTGGAGGCATGGACTTTACTCCTTTTTTACAGGCAGCTTTACTTTTTGCAGGTATTATTGCATATCTGATTTACGATTTGTCTTTACATAAGTTCAGCCTCAGAATATCTTCACAATTAATAATAAGTAAGTGATCTAAAATATTTTTATATTCAGCACAAAATATTAATATTGT
>OGRS01000802.1_pt1 | contig 24881 bp, 37 predicted proteins | sample 1553561 | NCBI WGS metagenome assembly OGRS01 (sample SAMEA2580103, study PRJEB22360) | human gut metagenome | biome: human gut; feature: human-associated habitat; material: faeces | place: Denmark | collected 2008/2010
CCAAAGGTCACCTGAGACAAATTATTCATCAGCTGCACCAGCCAGGGAATTACCATCTGTACAATCGGCGCAAAAGCTGCAGCGAAAGAATTACCCAGAGTCGCCTGTGCATTCTTTAAAGACTGCACGCTGTTGGCATAATTCCCAGAATACTGCATCAAGTTATCAAAACCCTTTTTCATTCCAGAAACCATAGCGTTAAAACCTTTGGATATCCAGTTAAATATCAGGAGGGAAAGAGCCAGTCCCTTCATTCTGGAAGCCATTGTTCCCAGCAGTTTTTTAGACTTTCTGCCGCCACTGTTAAGTTTTTCAAATGCCTTTTTCCCTTCATCCCCGACTTTACGCAGCCCGGAAGAAAGCTCCGCCTGCTTCGATTTTGCCGCTACCAGCTGTTTTTTATAATCTTTAATCGCCTGCTCTGCAGTCTGCCATTGAATGTATGCATCGTCATATTCCTGGTTGCCGAACCCCAGCCCTCTGCTTTCCAGTTCCTGCAGAACCCCCTTGTAATGGGCTGCTTTATCGGAAAGGTTGTCCCATTCCGCTTCCATCTGCTGTATATTTTTAGTTGACTTATTGGCAATTCCAGCAAATAATATGGGAATATCCTGAAAGCTTTGCTTAATGAAAGACAGCATATTCTGAACTGGCGTCAGCTGCTTTTCAACTCCATCTGCCGGGGCTTCCCCTACTCCTTTTGCGGCTTCATTCACATGAATGGTTTCTTCCGCCATATGGCGCATAGCCTCCGCAGCCCGTTCCGCCACATCTGACAGACCGGCCTGTTCCTGGTTCAGTTCCGATGTATCCTTTACAGCTTCTTCAATGATATTCTCGTCCCAATCAAGCGTAGTGCCATCCGGCAGGTGGATTTTAGTGTTTTTAAATGCCTCATCCAGGTTCCGTGCCTCTGCTGCCGCTTTTTGGGTCTTATCCGCAAGGCTTTCCATGCCGGAAGACGCCTGGTGTGCAGTTTCTGCGGTTTCCTTATTCAGTACTACCTGGTCAAGCGCCTTTCCTGCTTCCTCCGCCTTTTTTTCTGTGGAATCCAGGTCGGCCTCCAGTTTTATAACCTCACTGTTATCTATTTTCGTTTTTACACGGATTTCCGCATCATAAGCCATGCTATCACCTCAATCCTGCCAGCCGCCTGAATTCTTCCACCGCTGCTATATCTTCATCTGTTTCCTTCTCTTCCGGCCTGCCTATTGCATACTTTTTCTTTGCCCGCCGGTAGAAGGCTTTTTCCTTTGGATCCATCTTCCCTTCCAGTTTTTTCGCCCGGATGTCCGCAACCCTCGTAAATGCACATTCGTCCAGTGTGGTCAGCAGCCCCATGAATACCCAAAAATGCATCTGTGCATGGTTCAGGTTGATTCCGTACTGTTTCTTGAAAGCGCTGTAAACCCGCCACTGGTCCATATCCCAATCCATGACCGGTTCGCCATTCTTCCCATCTTCATCGGGCTTATCTGTATTCCAGCCGCCCATAAACCAGGCAATCCCTTCCAAGGCTTCCTGCATGGATTCCGGGGGATCTAAAAAGAGAAGGCTGGCCGCAAGCCAAACCTTCTCTCTTTCCGATATTTCACCATCTTCTATTAACTGCATAATCTGTATCCCATTTTGGAATGCTGGGTCTATCCGGTACCCATTCCATTTTTGTGGAAGCGGATCCAAAAGAACGTTATACATTATCAGAGGGCAGATCTACAGGCTCACTGCTGTTTGCCCCCTTGCGGTCACGGCTATACTTCGTGGATAGCTTTTTATTGCGTTCTTTTCCCAGTGCCTCAATGGCAGGTGTCAACTGTTCCAAGAAATCCATAATCAGCAGGTCATCCGGCACGATATTGCCAAATACCTTCCTGCAGCATCCTTCCCCAAAAAGAAGGTCCAGGCGCTGGCAGCATTCCTGATACGTTTCTGTCCGTTTCCTGACAAATTCCCGGATAACCTCCATATCTTCTAAATTATCCGTTTTATGCTTTTCACTATACTGGTTCAGTTCCTTTTCCTTATCTTCTATCCAAACCAACAGGTCCGCAAACCGGTCAAAAAAAGTACTGTCATTGATAGATACTTCAATGTATTCCCCTTCTTCATTCACTTTAATTCGGCGTACACCGGTGTCTACCTGCAGCTCTTTAAAAAATTCTCCCATTACTTTTCCCCCTTAATTACCTTCCGGAGGCGTAACGCCCTCGGTAAACGTCTTTGTAGATATGTTGAATGTTCCCTTAACCTGGGAACCCTTGCCGCTTAACTTAATGGAGTTTACGACATTCCCGCCCGCATCACCTCCGGTATTGTTCACAGTGACCGCACAGTTACGTTTGTATGCCGTATACACACCCTCACTGACCTTATCCTTCAAGCGGAAACGGATATACGCTGTCGTGGCGGATTCCCCCGTCGGAAGAGTATCTATCATTTCATCGATCCACGTCTGTGCTTCATCACTTACACAGTCCTGTTTCTCCACTTCTATACTGGGTGTATAGGACTTAATTTCCGAATCTCCATTTTCCTGGTTAATCCACTGGTTCGTCTCTTCCTCCGGGTTCATTTCTTCCGTAAGGGAACTGATGCCGTCACCCAGAAGCGCCCAGGTTGGGGAGCCGCTCCCCATAGATGTGTCCACATAATGCTTTAATTCATGTCTTTTCATATTTTTTTTACTCCTTTACATACTCAATAGCGATCGTCATTTGGTAGATTGCACTGGACTTATCTGTCATCCCCATATAAAAAGGGGTGGAGACGCTGATTCCGGTGCACCGGTAACCATCCAACGCGGGATATTGCTTTGCTTCGTCTTTCTGCCTTATCCACTCGGTAATTCCCTGCCCCCAGGCATTGTTGGCAATACGCTCCTGTTCGCTCTGCGCGTCCAGGCGTGCCATCAGTTGGTAATAATCGGTATGTACCTCCATGCCGCTGATAAAGTGCTGCACATTCTCCTGCGGGGCTTTCATCAGGCTGTAGGATGCCGTCTGGCTTTCCAGCTTATCTACCCCGATCCTGCTCTCTGTTTCATACATCCCTAAAAACTGGATGATACTCTCTATAACTGTCATTTCTTTACCGCCTTCCTCGCAGCATCTTCTACTGCCTTTATCCCGCCTTCCTGCATGGAGCGGTCAACCCAATGGCTGCCCCTCCTGGGTGCGCCCTGGTACTGTAGCTGCCTGTCGGAAGGTATCTTGGAAACATCTTTCCGGGAACGCCAGCCGTCTTCGGTCAGGAACCCGGCAGCATGTGTTTCCGGATCCACGTAAACAATCCCCTCGTATACATAGTGTGCATAGGGTGCCCGCCAGATCACTTCCCCGCTTCCTATCACGGTATTTTCTATCCCGCTTTGAATCAGCCCGCCCCCGGAAGCTCCGCCGGCAATATCCATAGGGATATAAGGTTCACAGACATCTAATACTGTCTGGTCAACTACCTGTTGAACGGCTCCACCTTCTTCCAGACCAAGCGATTTTATGCACACTTGAGCATCGAATTTCTTCATTTTGCCACCACCCTGATATGTTTCAAGCGCTTCCGGTTCCGGTTATCCGCCACAGAAGTAACGGCGAATGCCGGATAATCCTTTTTCAGCTGGGATATACCATAGTCTGCTGTAATTTCCTGCGAAACCTCCCCACAGGCCACCACGTCCATTCCATTTCGCTGATCCAACGTCCAAAAGCCTGACGACTGATCCACAGGAAGCTTTTGGTATTCCAGCGGATCCAGATAAGGCTTATTCCCCTCATACATATGGTCAAAATCGGCTGTTATGGATTCCTCTGGCTCATCTGTGAAAACGCCGTCATTGGCTGTCATGTGCCTTTTCCCATGCCTCCATTGCACGCCATGTATTACAGTTCTGTACCAGTGTTCCCCGTCCATTTCCCGTCTGTAGTTGTAAACCGTCATCGTATCTGTAAAGAATCCCATCACAATACTCCCATTAATCCGGTACCTGACAGCCAGACAAAACATTCACAGCGCAGTGTTTCCTCCACCTGTTCCGGCGTCACCTGTTCATAGGTTTCGCTGTACCCATCATTACTTGCAGATTTCACATTCTGCCCGGCGCCCGCGGCTTCCAGTCCCGCCTGCCTGTTCAGCAAGTTCGCCACACAGGCTTTCACCTGTTCCAGCTTATACCCGGCAGCATCCCGCGCCCGATAATGGGTCAGGATATCCACCTTCATTTCAGCACCCGGAAGGCGCTGTTCGAATTCCTTCTGGGTCAGCTGTGGAAAATGGGAGTTATACCACTCCCAGTCAATGTAAGCCATATAACTCCCTCCCTGTTATTCCACCGGTGTTTCTTCCGGTTTTTCTGCCCTTTCGGCTTCCAGCTCTGCGATCCTGTCACGCAGAGTTTCATTTTCTTTCAGCAGAGCTTTATTGACCGCAGCCAGTTCTTTATTTTCCTTTTTAAACTTGCCTTCTGTGTCCTTTACAGCCTTTTTTTCAGCTCCCATTCCAACCATTGTACTCATATTGCCCTCCTTATGCTTTGTGGCTTAAGTAAATACCGGCCACCTTATTTTTATAAACATCCACCAGCCCGTATTTACGGTATTTAACGATATCCGCGTCTGCGTCCGGGTTTGCCGATGCAGGGATAACATTGGACACCACATGCTTGTCATGCTTGATGACAGCGGGCTTATGGATAATCATGAAATTAATATCTTTTGCATCCGCCGATTTTTTGTAATGCCCGGCTTCTTCGCCTACGGTTCTGCCGTCAAGCAGGTCAATCGCCGTATAGAAACGTCCCTGGGGAACCGGCTTTTTGACAGTAAACCGTGCCAGAATTTCTTTGGACTTGAAGCTGTCAAGCATCAGCAGCCCATTCAGAAGGTCGGGAGTAGCGTACAGGATCCTCCCCTCTTCCGGCACCTCATCATTGTCCATCCTGTTTTTGGCTTCCAGCAGTTCATTCAGGAAGTCAGCCGCATCTGCCAGGGTCTTTGCCTCTCCTTTGGAAATACCGGAAATTCCCGCCAGCGTGGCGAACGTGAAGGCGTCCGCTTCCGGCGCAACTTTGGTACGCATCAGCTCCGCGCCGGCCATTCCAAATGCCAGGTTATATGTCTCCTGGTTGTCCATTGCATCTACAGACAGCTTCGCGCCACGGTCATAGTTGTATTCCGTGGATACCCACTTAAAATCCACGGTTCCCTGCGTATAACCACTGTTACGGTCATAATCACCCAGGCCGGTTACTGCAATCTGGGGATAGACAATCTCTTTTGCATTCGCCCCTGCTCGTGCCATTGCCGGATCCCCCGTCAAATCACTTGTCACAGATTCCCTCTGGTAGACCTCATCCAGAAGGGGGACATAATTTTTTGCTAAAACAATACTGTTTGGCATACTTTTTTCTCCTTTTCTTTTTTACTCAGCTTTTACCGGCGGAAGCCCCATTGCCGCACGCATGGCAGCATCGTCAGTCCCGGCTGAATTTGATTTTATAGTACCAATGATATTCCCGGTTCCGGCAGGTTCGTCCTCTTCTCCGAAAAGCATCTTGCTATCCTCTGCTTCCGTCAGGGCTTTAATTGCCTCCGCAACATCATCCTTCTGGTTTTTGGATGCTTTAAGTTTATCCATATCCAGAAGGGAACGAATAGCCTTTATATTCAGGCCTTTCGCTCCGTGGATGCTTTCTGTCAGCAGCTCATCGAAGTCCCGGTCAGCTTGTTTCTGCTGGTATTCTGTTTCTTTTACCTGCAGGTCGGCTTCCAGGTCTGTAATCTTCTGCTGCATGCCAGTAACGTCAACACCGTCAAATTTCTTCAAGTCTTCCTTCAATCCATTAATGGTTGTTTCGTTGGCCGACACTTTCTGCTCGGCAGCATCCAGTTTCTCTTTCTGGGCTTCATAGTCTTTTACCGTCTTATAATTCTCCAGGACTGCTTTTTCAAAGTCCTTCTTTTTATCCTCCGGTATCTCCAGCCCATACTCCTTCATCAGGTCAAAAATATTTTTCATGCTACAATTACCTCCTAAAATGATTTATGAATCGGGCTTTCCCCGATCTGGGTTAAATTTATGCAATAAAAAGAACCGGTGCCTGTTGACATCGGTTCCCCTTAAAACATCTTAGTTATTTGCCGCTATGCGGCCTCTCACAAAATCCTACTCCGTTTCCACAATCCTTATCGCTTCTCTGCTTATGGAACAATACCTCATCCGGGATTCCATTTTCATAAGCAGGACAGCTATCCGTTTCCTGATTTAAATTCCCACAGGAAAAACATACCGGTATTTTTATCATTTTCTCCACACCTCCACATACTGGTCTAAAAGGGCCTGGGCGGTTTTATTCAGTCCCTTTCCACTCCTGCGCCTTACAAACGCTTCTGCGATAACCTCCGCTCCGTCATTGCTTGCATAACTGTAACGAGATACACTGTTTACTTTTATCCCCTGCAGACTGCTGTCCAGCAGTTCATATTCCGACTTCGTCTTACACCCCTGGTATGTCAGATAATGTGCCAGTTCGTGCTCTGTAAATTCATAGACCGTACTTCCCGCAAAGTATCCGCTTGTCAGAACCTTCTGCCGTGTAACCTGATCATACCAGAAATCACTTGCATTGTTAATCACCAATTTAGGACTGAATATTTCATCTTCATCCCACGCACGATAAAAAAGAGGTACCGATTTATGGTCATCATCACTATAATCCCCAATCTCAATTCTTTCCAGTTTCAGGTCATAATCCCCGGCCACATCACTGATTGCTTTCTTTATTTCCGTAACGTCTGTTTCTGTCAGGTTCGACTTACTTTTTATACTGTTTCCCAGGGAGACGCCTTTCAGGTTTCCAATATCAATGTATTTTTCACCTTCTACGACAGATACGCTGGTTCGTGCTTTTTCATAGTCCTTCCATGCCTGGGTCTTCGTCAAGTCCGTAGTCCCACTTTCCACCCGCAGTCGTTCTGGTTTCTGCCGAATGCCGCAGTCGTCACAGAAGGAATTGTATTCCTTCGTTTTCTGCCGGATTTTTGCTTTCACAGCTGAGGTATCTTCCCCAATCTTCTGCAGTGCCTCCCGTTCCCTCTTTAATGCCCGGATTTCCCGTTCACGCCGTCGCATTCCCTGCAGCATGTCATAGTAGGAATATGTCCGTCCATTGACTTCCTTTGCCTCCGGCTCCGGGTCGTATTTCACCGGCGTGCTGACCCCCTCGAAGAAGGGATGATGATTGTGGCGGCAGTTGACGCCATGAAGGCCTTCTATCTCTCCGCTGCCTTCCTGTACACTGTAGCCGGTACATTCTTTCAGGTCCCGTATTTCCATACCGATCCGCTTTTCCTCTTCCGGATGCAGATTCCCGTCTATGCTATAGACTTTACCCTGCCATTCCTTGTGATTCTTAATCCCTTCCCCTTTATCACGGGCTCCCCAGTGTGCGGATACCTGAACCAGGGAAACGTCTGTTTTTTGGATATTCGCATTGCATACCTGTGCGGCCAACTGTCCAGCCGCCGTATTAAGGCACATCCGGGAGGCTGTATCCAGCTGATAGCTCCGGCCGCTGTCATAATCAATGGTACGCAGCCCGCTTCTGGCAAGGTCCTGTACCACTTCCCTGACACACTGCTCCTTTGTCACTGCCCCGCTGGATACTTTCACCAGAGCTTTGTCCAACTCTTTCTGATATACTTCTTTCACCGGCTCCATACCGGATGCAGTGCGGAAGCCGGTTGTCCGGGTGAGGTTTTTCAGTTCTCCCTGTGTCTGCCTCTGCATGGCTTTGGTTATCTGCTTTAACGTCCCATCCTCCTGCAGGCTTACGCCGGCAGAATCCCAAAGGCTGATATCATCCGCCCAGGACATATTTCCCGCCCCTTCAATCACATCCTCTGCAGCTTCCTGGACCTTTCCAGTTATTTCTGCAAGCTTTGCGGCCACTTCCCGCTTAAACTGCAGCGTGTTTTCCTCTACCTGCCGCCGGAAATCTTTATCTGCCCGGAGAATCCGCATCACCTCTGACCGGATACGTGCTGGGCTATATCCCAACTTCTGCAGCGCCTGTACTTCAAGCTCCGCTGTACGGGTGTACATCATTGTATTCTTAATGCGCTTTGCCACATCCGAAATCACCCATGCCTCCAGGTGCTGGTAAAGTGGTACCAGGGCACCGGACAGTATATCCAGCTGCTCATCACTCAACATAGCTTAATCCTCCGGTTCATCGTCTTTATCCGGATCCATTTGACCTTCTGAAATATATGACCGCGCCTGCTCTTCATCACAGTTCAGGCGCTCCATAATATATCGGACACGGAAGATTGGCACATCCGCAAAAGAAACAGCGTCGGAACGCATCTGCTCCAGTTCTGCTTCTTTATTGGTGATATAGGAATCGTCAAACTCCACATTGATTTCTGCTGCAATGTCCCAGTTGCCTCCCTGAAAAGTATTGGCAAACCACAGGATAGCCCTTACAATGTCCTGTATGTACCGGATAGCCTCCTGTCGCTGTCGGTTCAGTTCCTGCATCATATCCTGCCGCTCGCCGGCGTATTCTGTGGCAGTCTTTATCTGACCATCCTCAAAGCTATATTTCTTTGTACCGTATCCAAACATCATTGATAACAGGGAAAGCGCCAGTTCAAAAGTCTTGGTAATCTGTTCCACACGGATTTCCGGATTATATTCATGGTACAGTTCTTTCTCTTCCGGGAGCTTCTGCCCCAGAAGGACGAACAGCTTCTTCACCTGCTCATTCGGCGTGATGGGATTGCCCCTGTCATCAAACTTGCATAGAAGTTCATTGATCAGCACCAGTTTATCCGCCTTATCCAGATCCCCAAACAGGACATTGAAACACAGGTCCAGCACTTTCAGAATGGGAATGGCATTATAGATTTTCGGCAGCCCATATCCTTCCATATCATCCAGGTTGTTGACTTCCGCATTGCGCATCACAGCAAATGGTTTCACATCCCCCAATTTCAATGTAACTGTCCTGTCAGTCTGTATATTGCCTTTTTCATCAAAATAGACTGTCTCTGCAGAATATATGCCTTTTTCATCATGTGTGAAGAGTACCAGCGTAGTAACCTTCTTCCCCTTCTCCAATCCACTGCCGGAAAAGGCCGCCTCGGTTACGATGTCATCCACTACAGTCAGCGGCACGAAACATTCCGCTTCCACATAATTCAGCTTTATTTGTCCGCCCTGCACCTTCCCGCTTTTCATGATTGTAGCCTTATCCAGGCGCACGTAACAGGCCACAGTACCATCAGCAGCGGTCTTTTCCAACTGCTTGCGGTACTGGGTTTGAAATTCGCTGGAATCAAGAATCCCTTTTACATACTCACACTGTTCTTTCTTCCCGGAACTGACATCCAGGATTTCACACAGGTTCGCGTCATCAGAACAGCACCTTTTCGCAAAGTTAAGCTGCAGCAGGTTGTAGGGCACGTTTTGGACGGTATGCCGCTTGTGGAATTCCGGTATCAGCCGGTTGGCGTACCAGTCATCACAGGACCGGATAAGGGACAGCGCTTCCGTATTCGTTCGATATTCCTTTTTAAGTAAATATGTCTGTACACAGTTCTCCATATCTGCCCTACCTATCTATCTAAATCAATATATTTTACGAAATCCAACCATGAATAGCAGAATCCGTCCCACCAGTCATTGCAGTTGCCTATGTTTTTGTCCTCCGGCTGGCCCGGATGATCATCGTCCCAGCGCAGCTTTTTAATTGCGGCGATCAGCATCGGACAGCGCCTATTAATCAGGAGCCGTCCCGTATTAAACAGCAGGTCAACTGTTTTAGGCCGCTCGGATATCTCATTTTTCTGGCAGCCGGCAATATTGCGCCACGGAAGCCCTGCCTCTTTTGCTGCGCTCCGCAGGCTGTTAATCATTGTTGGACTGGCGCTGTCAGGGAATACCCAGTCCACGCCACCATACTGCTCAATAATAAAACTATAAAACTCAATAAACTTATCGCAAATGTTTTTACTGTCTACCTCTTTGGTAACCGGAAGATGATCCTCTTCCAGTGCGTATAGTGTGTGATGTCTTATGTATCCCGTTGCCACCAACGTGGTCATGGATCCATTGCCACCGAAGTCAATGCCGATAGTGATTTTATCCAGCCACTTCCTGCGGCCTTCCCGCTGTGCCTGTTTGATACGGACAGCGAACCACTCCTGCAACTGCGCATCGGTGTATAGGTATGGCTCCGGGTTATCCGAAAAGTAGCGGAAGATTATCCCTTCGGCCACGGCGCGATTACCAAGGATATCCCGGGAATACCAAACTGTACCTTTACGGTATGTCTTAAGCACGGATCGAAGTTTGTCATCCGATATGCTGTAATTGTCAGCAATCGTGAAGTGCCCATAATTGTATCCATAGCCCTGATCCGCTTCTTGTTGTTCCTCGTGGTATTTCAATATATCCTCGTAATACCAGTGTTCTTCTTCCTTTGGGTTTAGGTCGTGAAACACTTTTCTGTCGGCGCTAGAAAGAGTACGGTCGAACACTTCCTTCAAAAACTTCGGGTGGCATTCGTTGGCCTCAGTGATGTAGGCCATACCGTAGGTGTTGCCCTTGATGAGCTTCTCGTCCCCGTCCTTGCCGCCACCAGATACCAACACAATCTTCTCGCCGGTGGGCGTCTGGACTCTTACGCAGTCACGGTCTTTATATTTACCTTCCCTACAGCGCCCCTCAAAGTAGTTCAGGAGGCCATATCCATCACAGTCCAGGATATTGAGTTTGGCTGTCGCCGTGGATACTCCGGCCACCAGATGCAGCTTGTTCGGATGCTTTTCCAGGAGCATACAGAAGATAAGCGTCTGAAGAACGTTCTTCCCGCCACGCTTGCCACCTTCCGCCACATTAAACCAGCTATCAAAGCATCGATATAGATAATCTTCCTGACGTCGGCTAAAGGGTGCAGGTATATTCATTCTGCATCACTCTCACCTTCATAATTCTGGATATCCCTATTGGGCCGGCTTTCCTGCAGGATATCCGCAAGTATCTGGATATTTTCTGCAATCGCGACTGCACAGCTATCCCCACGTGCCTTCTTCTCTTCCAGCACCTCCGTCTGTGCCTTCATAGAATCGATCCGCGCCTTCTGCTCCTGTTCATCCAGTTCTGATTTCGGACGATCCGACCATCCCCTGAAATTGTTCACTAGGCTGAAACGTGCCCCGTTGCTGCCATCACGGTCAAACAGCCGTTCTTCTGCGTAGGCCTCGACCATTGATTTTGCGCGCGTTATCGTGTCCAGGAACTCCTTTTTCCCTTGATAGTTCAACAGGGAGGTCCTTGTATTGAATCCCAGCGCTAGTGCAAGCCCTGTAACCGTCGGCGGCCTTGCTCCGATCATAACCGGGTGCCCCGATTTATCAAAAACCACTTCCCCATCATCATCTTTCAATATTTCACCTTCACACTTTTTGAAATATGCTTCAATCAGGCCTTCTATCTGTTCTTTACTTTCATATTTGGGCGGCCTTCCACCTGCCATCAGGATCACCTCCTTTTGTGTAATTAAAAAGAGGCGGTATGTTTGCCACCTCTCAATCGTTTTCTATTTTGGGAAAGGAAAAGCACCTGATTACTCAGATGCTTTAACTCATCATACTTTAAATTTTTCTTCTAATTGCTTCTCTTTTTCTGTTTTAACATGATTTTCTTCGTAAATATCATTCGTATATGTTGAATCATTACTGAAAATAAGATTCAGCATATTAGATAAACTTCGATAAGTACAGGCTAAGAAGAGAACTACTAAATACACCCACAAATAAAACAATTTTTTTATTATACCTACATCAATGATATCCCTAAAATACATACTAATAGTCATAACAACAAGTAATAAGCCAAACAATATTGTTGTCTTAATGTACTTAAGAAATAATTTTTTTTCATCTCTCTCAAATACGTATTTCACAAATTTAGATTCATTTTTCATGCCTAAAATAACTGGAAGAATAGCACCTAAAAAACCTATTATCAACGCTGCCATTGTATTTACTCCATCTAGTGCAGCATCAATATTTTTACTGTCTGTCAAATTTAGCTTAGTACAATACATAAAGATAACCACAAACAAAGATAGCATATAGGGAAAAATTCTTTCTGCATAATACTTTGCTTTTTTCATATTATCACTCCATATTATATCCAACGGATTTGTATAAACTCTCTCTTCTATTCAGGTATTTAGAAATCATTTCAGTCATAGCAATTTCAAACTTTATATTTTCTCTGCTTTGAAAAGTAAATTCAATAAAATCCTGTTCGACATCTTGAAATAGATCCATAATTTCAATATCATTATCATCATCTAACGAATTATTGTTTTGGTTTGTCTTATTTCCGACAACTACACTCGTTATTGGTACTGAAATCACCGCAGATATTATTGCCCCTGCTAAACCAATTAATGCAACTTTAACTTTATTACTCATTTATATCCCCCTGGCATACATTTTTTAATATTATACACTAAATAACGACAAAAAGAAACACCCTGAGTTACCAGGATGTTTCTCCAAAAATGTGTTTGGGAGGGATGTATTTATAAGGTGAAAAAAGTCTCATCCACTTCTTCCATGATAACAATAACATTTTTTTTCCGAACAGTGTGAACAAAACGAACACATTCCTATTTTTCTTTCATATACCGTTCAAAGCGCATCCGGTATGAATCACCAGACTTTCCTTCTCCCATCTTTGCAGCAACTTCATCCCATGTTTTCCCCTGGAAAAGCTTATACCGGATAACGCGTTGCAGCCATACCGGTGCTGTAGGCATCCATTTCTGTACCTGCAGCTTTATGTTCTGCGCATTGGCTTTTAAATCTTCCAGGAACGCCTCTTCGCTTTTTCCTCCACCTGTGGTTAAATCCATTTCCACACAGCCAGAAATATTAAAACTCTGTGGTTGATAAGGGAACTCAGGATTACTGCCTTTTACCTTGTCATGGACGATTTCCGATTTCTTCTTTGAACGAATATCATGCTCCGTTTCTTTTATCAACTCACAGGCATCCACATAATCCTGCAATATTCTTTTATCCATAGATACCACCACTTTCACTATAATCTATTTATTTTCCTTTTACGGCTTTTCTACCGTCCTATTCATCCACTGCATTCAAATCCTTTGATTTATGATAAACACCCGTCACATGAGGTCTACAAAGCATGACAGCTATGTTTATTTACTGCTGCCGCTTGTAATAATTCGTAACAGCCAGGAACATGTCTCGGAAGAACAGCTCGTCCATTTCAGCATCTGACTTCAAAATATCTTCTGCCTTTCCTATGAGGGATTCCCATTCTGAATCTGTCAGTGTATGGAACCCGGTATCCTTCATCAGTCCCCAGGCCTGCAAAAGGGATTTATAGCAGCTTTTCTTTTCGTTTTCTTCTTTCACGGTTCTACCTCTCAATCAAAAGGAATCTCATATTCATCATTCAGACTTACCTGCTCAAAGTCTCCAGTATCATCCGGATTTGCAGGATTCTCCCAGCCGTATCTTCGGTTCACATCGTCGCCCATTCCATAAATTCGTTTTGATTTTTCATCATAATCCAGAATGAAGCCCTCCGTATTCAGTTTTCCTATCAGCCGGTTTTTGGTCAAGACAAGCTTCCTCTGGTCATTCTCCAGTTTATCATCCCTGTTATATCCCAGGATGACACCGGCATAGTTCGTTATATCACCAGAGCCCATTACCTCATCGTTCATATCAGAAGAGTAGCCGTTTTTCCTCCGGTGCGCAACCAGCAGAATCATTACATCAAATTTCAAGGCAATTCTTGTCAGTTTATATACAAACCGGCTCTGCTGTTCATACTTATCGGAATATCTTTCGGAATCCAAGTCTATTGCAGTCATAAGGTTGTCCAGCAGGATCACCCTTACCCCATACTGCATAATACTCTGTTCAATAATGTCCAGCAGATCCGCAGTTTCGCCCTTATCCGAATCAATAATGCTTGTGTCGTATAAAAAAGCGCTGTCCCTATACCAGTTATTTATTTTTTCAGAAACGGTATTCGTAATAAAATAGCTTGGTGCCCCGTTGATACTGTCATTCTGCAATATATTCCTGCTGCCGGCTATCTGCAGGTCGATCCAGACTTTGAATAAATAATTGGGAAGTTCCCCGCTGTAGGATAATACTTTCTGTTTCTGTTCTATCGCATTTACCAGAAGCTGTCCTGCAAAAGTACTCTTTCCGTCCCCGCGCTTCCCGCTTATTATATGCACCTGTCCATAAGGCAACCCGCCACACAGATACCGGTCCAAGGCCCTTATCCCTGTTGAAAGCTTCGGAATCTCATAAATATTTACTTTTCTCACATCGGCAAGGCGGATAACACGCTGCACCGGAACCTGTTCCGCATGGGAGACCGCTTCTGCCACGGCTTCTTTACCATATTTCTTCAAAATCTCATTGGCATCTTTACAGCCCTTGTAATATTCCGGTGGAATAAAGCTTATCTTCTTTTTAAACCGCTGTTTAATATCTTCCAGAAGTGTTATCTGCCCCTTTTCATAGTCCCCGAACACCACCAGCTCTTCAAACTTATTTACCCAGTCCCAGCAGTACGGTACCCAGGTGAATCCCTTTGCCCCGGTCGGAACAGATACTGCATTACTGAGCCCGGCTTCCACAACAGAAAGACTATCCATCTGTCCTTCTGTTATTATCAGCCTTTTAAAGTCCTTACACTGCTTCATTCCGAACAGGATCGGCTTACAGTCCTTCTCACACCATTCCTTATTGCTGTCCCTATCTTTGTCATAATCCGTCTTGCGGTACTTGACGAACTGCAGGATACCCTTTTCATCGAAAAAAGGGAATACCAGGATATTATCATGTCCATTCTGTACGGTTATTTCATATTCCCGGGCTACCCGTTCAGAAATACCGCGGCTTTTTAGATACTCAACAGCCTTATCCTTCGGTATGATTGGTTCTTTTCTGGGCTTAAACCTTCGGAACTGCCTCTTCGGGGCTATGTATTCGTCGATCTCATTCCCCAGGCTGAATCCGAAGTCTTTTGCAAGTGTAACCATATTGCCTTCGGCGCCGCAGCTTGCCCGGAAGCATTTAAACTGGCCGGAATTCAGGTTAATCGAAAAGCTCTTGACATTTCCCTTTGTTGGAAGCGGCCGGCAATAGGGGCAGGTCTTAAAAAATAGCTCGTCCCCTTTCGGCTGCGCCTCAATTCCTGTAAACCTGGCAAAATTATAGGCATCTTCTGGCTTAAATTCATATTCCATCTTCGTCCCTCCGGTAATTATCCAGGCTGCTTTCCAGCATATCCTGATAGGCCAGGACAATCGGATGGTATTCTTCCTCCAGAATTGCCCCGGTCACACACAGCGCGTTTTCAATCTCTTCTTTCTTTTCCGGTATTTCAAAGTACCCATACATCGGATGTTTCATTTCCACCAATCATCACCCACCAACTCCTCATCAGGAAGCACTTCTTCCACTACTGCCTTTTTCGGTTCCTGATATCCATAATTACAGTCCAGATAATCTACATAGCCTGAATTAAAAAACGTACTGCCATTTTGGGGTTTTCTCCAGGATTCTTTTTCCAGGTCTGCCAAATACCGCTTTATGGCTCTCTCCATTTCATCGTGACCAACCTGAAGCAACTTTTTCTTCTTCGCTTCGGAGACTTGCCCTTTTCCTTTCTTCACCGGATATGATTTCCATAGCTGCTCAAACAGTGCATCGGCGTCAGTCGTGCACATAGTATTTATATTTATCTTATCTATACTAATCTGATCTAATCTAATCTCGGGTTCCATCTGGTAGGCATTTGGTATGTCACATGTCATACCACTGGTAGGCATTTGGTTGCCATTTGGTATGACATCATTATTCTGAACATTATTTTCCGGTTTTATATTCATAGAATATGCCCCATTTTCTTTTATTTTCAGCATATTTTTTTCCTCCATATATTGGGTTTCATGATATCTGTCTCCCCTTATGTAATTATGGATTCTCCAATGCTTAATGACTATCACACCGCTTTCAAAACATAAGATAAAGCGCTTCTCTACAAGAACATTAAAATCTTCCTGGGATGCTCCAATACACCGTATTATTTTTTTGGGATTATTTACGAAACCATCATCATCCGCCCGTACCAGCAGATGGAGGTAAAGGGCCTGCGCCGATAATGGCATTTCCAGAAAGGGGTCACTATCTACTATTTTTTTAGACATCATTCTTTTTTCTGGCACCGATAATCCCCCCTATCTTTCCTTTCCCCAACAAATATCCAAACATGAATGTATACACAGTACCGTAATTTATCATATTATCAGGCGTCTTTCTTTCTGTCTTATTTCCGGCACTCCATACCTTACATAAAATATGTTCAACCTCTTCAAGCGAAATATTGCCGTCTATAAGTTCCTTTTCGATTCTGCCAACAATCTCCGGCGCCTCCTCCGCCGCTTTTGCAATCCTCCGTTCCTTCTGCCGCTCCTGGTTTGCTTTAACCAGAAGTATATAATTACTGCCGCCGAACTTTACATACACATGTTCAAGAATATTATTCACTGGAGAATCAATATCGCATAAACACGGTCCTTCAAACTCAATAACTGCCTGGAAACCTTTCACCTCTTCTTCCGTCACCTTATCCTTATTCACATAAAGGATATCTTTCTTCCCGTCATAGAACAGGATAAAATCCTTCCAATCTATCTTGAGCAGATAGATAAGCTTAAAATAATATCCGGTCGGCAGTTCCATAGCCGTGATATACATGATTTTTATATGCTCTTTCATCAAAATCAGCCTCCCTCACATAGTTATTCCATGAAAAGTTTTTATTTGTTCGAAATAGGTTTCAAAAGGCTCCTTAATTCCACAGTAAACGTTATAATCACCCATACAGGAAAAATAATTTACCCAGAAAAGAAATACATGCTCGTTGTAATATTCCTCCAGGAAACAGGTAATCCCATTTTCTATTGGTTTACCTGCCGGGAAACGCTTTACGGCCTTCATAGTGGTGAAATAATCCTTCTCACTGTATTTTTCCCCATCGTATTTTTTATCAGGCGGGAAAAGGCTCATAAACACTTCCGGGGTCAATTTGGAAGCCGCCTTTATGATATCTGTCATAGCATTAAAACTTTCTTCTATTTGGTAACAGACCTTAACCGGGCCTCTATTTTTACTTCTGATATAGTATCTGATTCCATAGTACACATACTTTTTCCGGTCATCCTCTGTCCTCTTTCTTTCCGGAATATCACGGTATTTTTCATAATTCCTCTTTATAAGGATTGACTTCTCTTTACCCATAGCTTTCGTATCCGGAATTTCCCGAATTATTTTTTTTACCAGCATTATCCTTGATAGATTCTTTATCTGGAAGTACTGTTCTCCCGCCACTTCCTTAATCCACCTGTAAGCCTTATTAAACAGGTTCCTGCTTTGGAATTCACAGCGGATATAATCCTTCAGTTCCTTTATCTCTTTAAAAGAGTCATTATCATCCATATATTCCTGCAAGCGTTTTCTGTCACAGCTGCGGAGCATCCAGAGAACATTATTCCGACTTACAGCCATATCATCCATAGACTCGGCATAATCCAGAATCTGTTCCATCTGTTCGTCATTCAGATATGACTCAAATACCCTTCTACTTTTCCGAAGGCCATAAAAATTGAATAAAATATCAACGTTCACAAAATCGCAGATAATATCTATTCCATCCAGTCCTACCTCATCGAGGATCCGGGACTCACATATTTTTCCGTAAGCACTCATATCAAAAGCCTTCATAATAGACCGCAGGCTGCAGTATGGCCTTTCAAAATACGCTCTTTCCTGGATGGCTTTCTGCATACTCTGGCTTAATCCTATATATCTCATTTTTTCGCTCATTTTCTCTCTCCTTTTATTTTGCAGTTTATGCCGCCGGGTTCCGGTGTGGGGACACCATCCCCCGGAAGGCATATCGTTTACTTCTGTTCTTTTAATACATCAAAGAGCGCATTAAAAACTTCCCTTGCTTTTGCCATACCATCCTCAACCTTGTCTGCATAATCAAAAGCAATACGGGACATAATCCGGCAATCGTCATAGCTGTATAATTTCTGTGCAGCCGATTTCTCTGCCGCCAGTTCGTCCCACAATTGATAGCTCTGGTACTTGCCCTTCTCCGCATCATCTTTCATAACTGCCAGAAGATTATCAAGTTCCATGAGCAATTTATGCTTGTCCATAGTTTCATCCTCCCTTAAACAGATGTCTTGGCCTTGCGAAGTTCCAATGTCTCCCTCATACAATCTTTGGTGCCTTCACTCCACTGGGGTTCCTTCAGCCTTTCCTGAAGGTCTTCCTCTGTTGACGGCTCCAGCAGTAACATAATTATTTCTTTCATTTTTCCATCCATCTTCAAGTACCTCTCTTTCTCACTCTACGGCCAGGGCATCCAGCAGCATACGCGCTGCCCTGTCGGCCTGTTTTTCATAGATTTCCTGTTGTTCGGTGGGCAATGCCAATATGTCCATATCAAAATGAAGATAATAATGCGCCAACTCGTGGGCCATTACGGAAACATATTCGTCCAGGCTCATTTCTGCCCGGATACCGAGTTTCGCTTTATGTTGCTTTACTTTTATCCTTTCATCGTAGGTTTTAAAGGGGACGAAAACCACCCTAATCCTGTGCTGCCAAGCAATATGAATCATTTTTTCAAGGATCCTCCCTGCATTTTGCACTTTCATGCCGCACACCTTCTTCCCTTATACCGCTGTCAGACACAATGCTCCCAGCAGAATCCCTGCAGCAAAATCAGCCTGCCGCTCACATTTATCTTCGTTACTGTGATTTTCTAAATGGCCTAAAAGGATGTGGGAAATCTCATGCGCCAGCGAAAACACTTTTTCTTCCAGCGGATCTGACTTCTCTATACCGATTACCTTTTTTCCTGCAATCTTTACGGCTGCTGCCGAACATAATCCTTCCATATCAATTTCTTTCACCTGTATGCCCTGGTCCTGTGCATTATCAGCCAGGAAATGATACAAATGCTTTCCATCCGCTGAGATTCTCCAGAATAACGATTTAGGTATACAGCTTTCTGGCGCCGTACTTAATATGTACTCACTCATGGCTTACTCCTTCCTGAAGCTTTTCTCTCTTTACCTCACAAATGACCTCAATTAATTTTCTGCACCAATCTATTACGTTTTGCGGCATCTTCGCTTCTTCAAGTTGTGGACCCCAAATACTCCAGAGTTCCTTGACCTCAGATATAGTCCAGTCATAGACTTCTTCATAAAGTTCTTTGATAAGTTCTATAAATACTTCCTCACGTTTTTCTTCATTCTGAAATCCTTCTTTTTTCATATAACCCCTTTCCTTTCTGGCCTGAAAGAGCTATACTATAAATGGGTAATTTGGTATAGCCTTTCAGGTTATGCTTGTCCTTAACTAATTGGCGTTGGTTAAGGACTTTTTTATTGTCTGCGCATCATATTTCTTCACGGTTTATTTTCCCAATCTCCAGCTGCACGTTTACCGGCGGCGTCCATCTGTTGATATATCCCATTGCCTCTTCATACCGTGCTACCGGAGTATTCTTATAGGAGTTCACTCTGAAATAATCCTGATAATCATGCCACAGACGGGAAATGACAATCCCATACATTTTAGGAGGTCTGTCATTCTCATCTGCAGGTGGAAACTGATATGTATAGGCTCTAGCCTTCTTGCCGCCTACAGCGTTTACTGTTACCACTTTTGCCAATGACTGAAGTTCCTGCTGCTGTTCATAATCAATGGTCATTGTGTTCTCAATGTGATCCAGTCTCCGATCAATTGCCTGTATTTTCTTGTCATGGACAAATATAGCTTTCAGTTCTGGAGATAGTTCTTCATAATAATATTTGCCTTCCCGCATTTCGAAATATTCGTCCATCAGTTTGTCATGTATTTCCCATGCAAGGTCGGTATCCATAATTTTAATTAACTTTACGTAGCCGCGCTCTGACAGAATGTAAATGTGTTCTGCCTGGGTGATTGATTGCTTTGCATACCCCAATTCAGTAAGGAGGGTAATATAGTATTCTTTTGTTTCCAACGTATCCGCCAGAAGGATACGTTGCTTTATATCAATAAAGTCGATACCTTCCTGAAAGCGTTTAATATTACTCTGTATTCGTTCACGTACTTTAAACATTTCCATCCCGTGAATTTCGGCTACGGTCTTATCAGAGATGCATTTCTTACTTTCTCCGAACCCTCCGAGTACCACCGGGATTTCCAGCCCCATAAATTTCTGCTTCCCTATTACTTTTAATTCGTTCATGACTCCTCCTTTTTCTATATCAGATTTTTTTGAAGAAATTTCTGAATATTCTTTTCTAGTCAAATGGTTGGGAAATCGCCAATTTCCCTTTTGAATCAACTCCTAATTGTGTATACTTTTTAGTTTTAGGATTATAAAAACTTATCACAATAAACTTTGTGTCTTTTTTTCTTTTTCCTTCTGCTATCCCGCAGACATAACATCCCTCAATGCTTTCCAATTCTTCTTTGGAAAAAGCGATCTTATCTAAAATGATTCTCATCCTTTACTTCCTCCTTTTATTTTTCTTTCCCTATCTTTTAATTCACGAATTCCACGTTATAGGCTGCCAACATTTCACGGATCACCGATTCATAAACAGGCTTTAAATCCTTATCCCCTTCTATAATAGAAAGCTTGTTTATTTCCTCTATTTGCCGCTTTGTCGCTCCTGCCGTAGCAGCATCACCTCTCGCACGCGCAACCCTCTGACTGAGCCTACAGGAACGTTTATGGTTAAGGTGTTCATAACTTTCATTCCATACTGCCTGATAGCGCTCTTTTGTGCCTCCAATGAAGGGATAATTTTCACTTCCTGCAATTGCGGATATATTGTTTTTCACCCATGTACGGAAATCCATCTCTACCGGTTTTGCCAGGGCCTGAGTAATTACTTTCTGATTCTCCTTCACCTTCTGCAGTTCCTCCGCCTGACGTTCCTGCTCTGCTTTCTGCCGCTTTTGTTCCATCTCCATATTGATCATGAACTGCAGCTGCGGCGACATTTCCTGCATCCGGAGTACCATTTCCTTGGCTCCATCCTCTACCTTGGTGAAGTACTCCCTTGCTTCTTCTCCCTTCTGGTTCTTCTGGGTCATGGAGAGTTTCTTGGCAAAGCGGGCGGTGAGCTTATAGTCTCTTGTCATATTACCCTCTACATCAATGTCGAACCCCCAATAATCGGTATTTTCTTCAGCAAATGTATTATCCAAAATGTTTGTTTTAGCCCATCTTGCAAATTGTCCCTTAGCCAATTCCAGATATTCATACAATTTTCTTGCCGTGGTCATTCCGTTCTCATCAATCCCAAGGGCAATCTCAATCGGGGTTAATTTTGATGTGTCTGTTTCTTTCTGATTAAATAATTCGTTCATACTTCCTCCTTTAAAATCCTTACTGCTTATACTGTTCCGCAAACTGGTATGCCTCTTCTTCAGAATCAAATAGGTCAATCCATTCGCTACACACACTCGTTTCCTTATGACCAGGCTTATCCTCTGGTTTAGCCGGTCTAACACGAACAATTGTCCGTCCATCATTAAAAACTCTCGCTATTACAGTAAAATTAGCAGTATCTGCCTGATCACCATCACCAGTTGTTATATACCGGTCCAATAAACTTCGATAAATAAGATAATCATGTTTGTGTGAACCCGTTTTAACAACTTTTCCTATATTGAGTTTTCCTCTTCTCATGCGCACACGTACAGCTTGTACCGATATTCCTATTTCTTCGGCCGCTTGAGCTACTGATACTCTCTGACACTCCCCCATTTAATCAACTCCTTCCAAATTATCTTACCTTCGTATAACATGTTAAACAATCAATCTAAAAAAATATCGCTTACCTTTTTTCCTAATGCTTTAGCTATCTTTGAAAGTGTCTCTGTTGTAGTAACAGTAGTTGTTCCACTTTCTAAACCAGATATGATTGCACGGGAAACATTAGATTTTTTCGATAATTCGGCCTGGGACATTTTTTGTTCGTCTCTAAACTTTTTTATCCGATACTGCATGGGAATTCCTCCTTTCTTTGTCTAATTTGTTCAACAAAAATAATCTAACATACTAGACATAAAATGTCAATACGATTTGTTCAAAATGTTTGACAATATTTTGCCTTGGTTGTATAATAAAGTAGACAAAGGAAGGTGAGAGTTATGACGCTAGGTAGTATAATTAAGAAATACAGAGTTGAACATCAGTTAAGTATGGATGCTTTTTCCCAAAAAAGCGGTATTAGCAAAGCCTATATATCACTTCTTGAAAAAAACCAACATCCAAAAACAGGTAAAGCCATAGCCCCATCTATACAATGCATTAAACAGGCTGCCGATGGAATGAACATGGATTTCAATATCTTATTCAGCATGCTTGACGGTGACGTTACTGTGGGCGCGGAAGAAAAGACAGCAGAAGATTCCATGAACTCACAGAATAAACTGGATATAGCAAATGATATTGAAGTTTTAATGCATAAAATGGATCAGAAAAAAGGAGAACTTCTATATGAAGGAGAAGAAATAGATCCCGAAGCCATCGATTTACTTTATAATACTTTAGAGATGAGTCTACGCTATTTTAAAGCTGCGAATAAGAAAAAGAACAACTTAAGAAAAGATGGGAATATAGAGGAAACATAAAAAACCGCCCCAGCGCGCCAACGCCAGAGCGGAATCAATTGAATACTGTACAGGCCGGAGCCGGTAAAGCATCCTCTAAACAAGAATATTTTACCACGACCTCCGGCACCTGTACAGGTGTTATTTTTATACACAAAAATAAGGAGGTCTTTTTATGCCACGTACAAAGAAAAAACACATGAAATTACCAAACGGCTTTGGCTCCATAAAAAAACTGTCAGGAAATCGCAGAAAACCATTTGCCGCCTATCCTCCCGTTACAGATTATGATGATAACGGAATTCCTGTAAGCCAGCCTGCAATTGGTTATTATGAGGACTGGTATCAGGCTTACAATGCGCTCTCTGAGTATAATAAAAATCCCTACGATTTAACGAATAGAGAAATTACTTTTACCCAAGTGTATATTGCTTTTATGGCTGAAAAATTTAATCCTAATGCTAAAAGAAAGTTTTCAGATAGTCTTAAAAATTCTTATAATGCAGCGTATAAAAACAGTAAGCCACTTCACGATAAAATTTTTATCAATATCCGCTTAACTGACATGCAGACATGTATTGATGCATGCCCATTAAAACATGCCAGTTTAGAACTTATGGTAAGCCTTTATCATCAGCTTTTTAATTTCGCCAGGTCCAATGGGATTACTGATAAAGATTATTCTGAATTTCTTACCATTAATATTCCCGATGATGATGAAAAAGGAGTCCCTTTTTCTGAAGAAGAAATATCTATTCTCTGGCAAAATAAAGATAAAGACTATGTTGATATTATCCTGATAATGATTTATAGCGGTTTCCGAATATCTGCATACTCAAAACTTGAAATAAATATGAATGAAGGGTATTTCAAAGGCGGTGTAAAATCAAGAAATAGTAAAAAACGTATTGTTCCTATATACTCCGGTATAAAGGCATTGGTCGAAAAATATAAAGATAGCAGAATAATAAACTGCAGTTCTTCTACTTTTCGTCTTACCTTTAAAAATGTTTTGGACGAATTAGGTATAGCAACAAGCACCGAAGGCACTGTTCACACGCCGCACGATTGTCGCCATACCTTTTCCTGGCTCTGCGATAAATACAAAGTCGACCCGCTTTCCAAGCGCCTTATGCTCGGTCATGCTTTAGGTGATCTAACAGATGCAAAATATGGACACCGGACTCTTGAAGAACTTAAAGAAGAAATCGAAAAAATATCGTGTTGCTAATTTGTTACTATTTTGTCACTAACGGTACCTGTTTTAAGTGTTTTTAAACGTAATATTGTACATTCTATCTTTTCATATTTCCGTTAACTTGCAGGTAATTCAAGTGATATTGTCGCAATTACGAATACTATTTATTTAAGATAGTCTTAAGATTGCTTCTGTGGCATTAAGATTCCAATAAGATTCGTGTACCTGAAATTCTCCAGCATTTATGCGGGTTTCAGGCACTTTTTACAATGACTTCAAGTCTTTTTTCAAGAGGTTTTGTCACAAATTAATCTTAATTCTGACGCACTATATACGTATATCCCGTCATTCCCTATAGCTTTTCTTAACACAGCCCCATTAAGGCTGTCGGAATCTGTCATTAAGTTTCAATCTCCATAAAGTGCGTGTTGCTTTTGATTATTTTACTGTCAATTTTCGGCTGCAGCGCGCTATAATAATAAGATAAGGGACACCGGCGTCTGTTTTCCGGCCCTGGAGAGTCCCTGCCTGATTATATTATGAAAAAAGAGGTACATAGCATGAAGGTATTATTAATTAACGGAAGCCCCCACAAAAATGGCTGTACATTCACTGCACTGTCCGAAATTGCAAAGACCCTGCAGGAATGCGGAGTTGATTCTGAAATTTTCCATATCGGCGCCGCTCCCATCCGCGGCTGTATGGGCTGCGGCGGATGCGCCGGAAAGGGGAAATGCATCTATGAAGACACTGTGAACACCGCTATCGAAAAGGCGGCGGAGGCAGACGGCTTTATCTTCGGTTCCCCTGTTCATTACGCTTCCGCGGGCGGAGGCATTACCTCCTTCCTGGATCGCATGTTCTATGCCGGGAAAAGCAGTATGGTTTACAAGCCCGGCGCCGCCGTGGCAAGCTGC
>OGRS01000804.1_pt1 | contig 24854 bp, 23 predicted proteins | sample 1553561 | NCBI WGS metagenome assembly OGRS01 (sample SAMEA2580103, study PRJEB22360) | human gut metagenome | biome: human gut; feature: human-associated habitat; material: faeces | place: Denmark | collected 2008/2010
ATAAACTTGTTCAAAGTAAAGTTAAGTTTTCACAATTACGTCAACTGATAGAAGAAGCAAATCACAATACTTTAATTATCACATTTTCAACTAAATGAAGTTTTTTTAGACGAATGTTTCTTCAAAATCGACGTTTATTAAAGAAAGACCGACCTAGAATTATTTGATTAGTGAGAATAAAAATATGGCTTTATCTCCTTATATCGATCGATTAATTTATGTCGATGCGTCATCTGATTTTTCAAGTGGCACATTTCAATTAGAAGTTGTGGCTAATTTAATTGATTTAAACTTAAATGTTTCTTCTGAAAAACAAGCAAATCATATTTGTAATAACTGGAAAAAGAATGCTTCTCATATGTATGCCGAAGTAATAAATTTACTTACTACATATAAAAAGTAGCCTACAAACAAACTATTGTTGTAGGCTCTTTTCCTACGTGAATAGCCTTCATCAGTTGATTTGTTTTTGTATCAAATACTTTTATTTCACCATTTTCTGTATCTGATACAAATAGCCTACTATAATCATTAGATATTTCTAGTCCTTGTGGAATTCCATTTATTTTTATTTTTCCTATGTATTTTCCTAAATTATAATCCAAAATTTTTATTTGATTATATCCTAAATCACTTATATAAACCCTATTGTCAGTATAATTAAATTTTATTTGAACTGGTAATAAAAGTTCTTGAAATGTATTTACAACTTCTAAATTTTCTTCCTTTAGTATTACTAATTTTCCATCCAGTGTCGATACGTATATTTCTTCTCTTTTTTCATCTATTTCTAAATGCCAAGCTTTAAAATCAGTATCTATTTTTTTATAGATAATTTTATTTGAAGATGTGGTAAAATATTTATGAGGTGAAAAAATGTTAGATAAATTAATAATAAAAGGAGCGAGAGAACATAATTTAAAAAATATCGACGTTGAAATTCCTAAAAATAAATTTGTAGTAGTAACAGGAGTAAGTGGAAGTGGAAAATCATCACTAGCTTTTGATACAATTTATTCTGAGGGACAAAGAAGATATGTTGAAAGTTTATCAGCTTATGCAAGACAATTTATAGGACAGATGAAAAAACCTGAGGTAGATTCTATCGAGGGACTTTCACCAGCAATCTCAATCGAGCAAAAGACAACTAATAAAAATCCAAGATCAACAGTTGGGACTGTAACAGAGATTTATGATTATATGAGACTTTTGTTTGCTCATATAGGTATAGCTCATTGCCCAATCTGTGGAACTCCAGTGGATAGAAAAAGTATTGAAGAGATAGTTGATAGTATAATAGAAAAATTTGATGAAAAATCAAAACTTATAATTTTATCTCCAGTGGTCAAGGAGAAAAAAGGAACTCATAAAAATCTATTTTTAAACTTGGTGAAAAAAGGTTTTGTAAGAGCTAGAGTTAATGGAGAGATTTTATATCTTGAAGATGAGATTAACCTTGATAAAAATGAAAGACATACTATTGAAGTTGTAGTAGACAGACTTGTTTTAAAAAAAGGTGATAGAGAGTTTGAAACTAGACTTAATCAATCTGTTGAAACTGCTACAGAACTTTCAGAGGGAAAGGTTATAATAAATTCTAATGGTGAGGACTTTCTTTACAGTGAGAATTATGCTTGTCCTTATCACGAAGATATAAGTATTCCAGAACTTACTCCAAGACTTTTCTCATTTAATGCACCTTATGGAGCTTGTCCACATTGTAATGGGCTTGGGCAAAATCTTGAGATAGACCCAAATAAATTAATTATAGATAAAAAACTTTCAATCAATGATGGAGGAATATATATTCCCGGAGCATCAACTAGAAAAGGTTGGACTTGGGCAATGTTCCAAGCTATGTGTAAAACTTTTAATATAGATTGTGATATTCCAGTAAAAGATTTATCAAAAGAAAAGATTGATATAATTTTTAATGGAACTGACAAAAGATATAGATTTGACTATGAAGGAAAAGATTTCTCTTTCCACGGTTTAAGGGAGTTTCACGGAATAGTCAAAGGGCTAGAAAAAAGACATAAAGAAAGTTTTTCAGAGGCTCAAAAAGAAGAGATTGAAAATAAATTTATGATTGAAAAAGAGTGTAAATATTGTCACGGAAAAAGATTAAAACCTGAGGTTTTGGCAGTAACAATAAATGGAAAAAATATTATTGAAATCTGTGAGATGAGTATAAAAGAGGCTTTAGAATTTTTTAACGGGATAACTCTTACAGAAAAACAAGAAAAAATATCTAAAGAGATATTAAAAGAGATAAGAGAAAGACTTAATTTTATGATAAATGTAGGGCTTGATTATCTATCACTTTTTAGAGCTACAAAAACTCTATCAGGTGGAGAAAGTCAAAGAATAAGACTTGCCACTCAGATTGGGTCAGGTCTTACAGGAGTTTTATATGTTTTAGATGAGCCAAGTATAGGGTTACATCAAAGGGACAATGACAAACTTTTGGAATCTTTAACAAGACTTAGAGATATTGGAAATACTTTGGTTGTAGTAGAACACGACGAAGATACAATGAATCAAGCTGATTGGATATTAGACCTTGGAAGAGGGGCAGGAGAATTTGGTGGAGATTTAGTAGCTTTTGGAACACCGAGTGATATAAAAAATAATCCTAAATCTTTGACAGGGGAGTATCTAACTGGAACTAAAAAAATAGAAGTTCCTAATAAAAGAAGAAATTTTGAAAAAACTATAAAACTTTTTGGAGCAAAGGGAAATAATTTAAAAAATATTAATGTGGAAATTCCTCTTGGAGTTATGACTGTAGTTACAGGAGTAAGTGGAAGTGGAAAATCTACACTAATAAATCAAACCTTGTATCCTATTTTATTTAATGAGTTAAACAATGGAAAACTTTATCCACTAGCCTATGATAAAATAGAGGGGCTAGAAAATTTAGATAAAGTTATTGATATAGATCAAACACCTATTGGTAGAACTCCTCGTTCAAATCCAGCTACTTATACAAAAGTTTTTGATGAGATAAGAGATATTTTTGCACAGACTAAAGACGCAAAAATAAAAGGGTATGAAAAAGGAAGATTTTCTTTTAATGTAAAAGGTGGAAGATGTGAGGCTTGTCAAGGAGCTGGAATTTTAAAAATAGAGATGAACTTTTTGCCAGATGTCTATGTAGAATGTGATGTTTGTCACGGAAAAAGATATAATAAAGAAACTTTAGAGGTTTATTATAAAGGAAAAACCATATCAGATGTTTTGGATATGAGTATAAATGAGGCTTATGAATTTTTCAAAGCTGTTCCATCTCTTGAAAGAAAATTAAAAGTTTTAGTTGATGTGGGGCTTGGATATATAAAACTAGGTCAACCAGCTACAACTTTATCAGGAGGAGAGGCACAAAGAATTAAACTTGCCACAGAACTTTCAAAAGTTTCTTCTGGAAGAACAATTTATATTTTAGATGAGCCTACAACAGGATTACATTTTGATGATGTAAAAAAATTATTAGAAGTTTTAGAAAGACTTGTTGAAAAAGGAAATACAGTTGTTGTAATAGAACATAACTTAGATGTTATAAAGACAGCTGATTATATTATAGATATTGGCCCAGAGGGTGGAAATGGCGGAGGAACTATTGTAAAAACTGGTACTCCAGAAGAAGTCGCTAGGTCAAGAAAAAGTTATACAGGTAAGTACTTAAAAAAGTATTTAAAAAAATAAATTTTAATTAAAGAAAAGGAGAGAAAATGTTACAAATTAAATTGGATATGTTCCAAACACTTGCGTTCACTGTTTTACTTATTTGGTTAGGAGATTATTTAAGAAAGAAATTTCCTATTTTGAAAAAATATTGTATACCATCAGCTGTTGTTGGAGGACTTTTATTTGCAATAGTAGCTTGTGTGTTATATGTTAATGGAATTATGGAGTTTAAATTTGATAGTAAAACTACAAATACTTTATTTTATTGTTTATTCTTCGCTGCTAGTGGAGCTGCTGCTGGACTTAGCTTACTTAAAAAAGGTGGAAAACTAATTGTTATATTCTCAATTCTTGCTGCTGCAACTGCATTTTTCCAAAATGTTGTGGCTGTTGGACTTGGAAAAGTTTTAGGAATTGATCCACTTATCGCTCTTATGACTGGTTCTATCCCAATGACTGGTGGACACGGAAATGCTGCATCATTTGCCCCAATAGCTGAACAAATGGGAGCTACTGGAGCTGTTGAAGTTGCTATCGCTGCTGCTACATTTGGATTAATTTCTGGTTGTATCGTTGGTGGACCTTTAGGAAATGCTATCGTTCAAAAATATGGTTTAAAAGGAAATGCTACAGCTGAAGAGATAGCTGAAATGGAAAAAGCTAACCAAAAAGAATTTATAATGAATAAAGCTAGAAGTTTAAACGCAGCTTGTTTAATGTTTATTGCTTGTGGATTTGGAGCTACTTTACTTGTTATATTAAAAAGAGTTTTACCTGGTGTAAACTTACCAATTCACGTTTTATGTATGTTAGGTGGATTAATTATAAGACTTGTTTATGATAACTTTATCGGTGAAGATGAGGCTTTATATGAATCAATCGATACTTTAGGAGAAATTTCTCTTGCAATGTTCGTTACAATGTCAATAATGACTATGAAATTATGGCAATTAGCTGATCTTGCAATTCCTATGGTTATATTACTAATCGCTCAAGTTGTTTTAATGGTTACTTTCGCTGCATTTATCTCTTTCAGATTACTTGGAAAGAACTACGACGCAGCAGTTATGGCAGTAGGACATACAGGATTTGGTCTAGGAGCTGTACCAGTATCAATGGCAACAATGAAAACTGTTTGTGATAAATACGGATATTCAAAAATCGCTTTCTTCGTTGTACCAGTAATAGGTGGTCTTATCAGTAACTTTACAAACGCTGCTATTATCACTTTCTTCTTAAATATGTTTAAATAAAAATAAAAGTGCTGAGAAAATTTTTCTCAGCATTTTTTCTAAAAAAATATTTTAAAATTAAAGAGATTGTTTTAACCAGTTGTTTAGAAATATAAGTTGTTCCTCAGTGTGAAACCAATGCTCTCCATTTTCCATTACAGTAAGATGAGCATTATGGTTTTTGATAAATTTATCGACTGTTTCACGTGAAGTTAAATTGTCTTTTTCTCCGTATAAAATTTCAGTAGGAATATTCCATACTATTGGATTTTCTCTCACAAAACACAGATATTTCCAAGATAATGTCTCTCCAAAATCAGTAGAAATTTCTTTTTTCTCGCAAAGAGTTTCTTCACTTACATTTGCCCAATTCATCATATTTAAAATAAGTTGCTCCATATCAAGAATGGGAGATATAAAGAGAGCTTTTTTAATATTACTATTTTGTAAAGTGTGCATAGCGAAATAAGCTCCAATGCTATTTGCAAGAATATAAATTTCCTCATAAGTTTTTTCTACTTTTTCATAAACTGATTTTATTTGTTTTTCCACGATCCACGGCAAATATTCATTGTAGTCTATTCCAATCATATCAAATCCCAAACAACTTTCTTTATATTGGTTTATTTCAAAAGAACTTCCACCTTTTCCATGAATATATATAATAGCTTTTTTCAAAATATTTCCTCCGAATATAAAAAAGAGCTAGCAAATAAAAATTTACTTGCAATAGCTCTTAATTTTAATTATACAAATTTTGCTAAAACTCCATTTAAGAATTCAAAAGATTTTGTATCTCCGTATTTTTTAGCAAGTTCGATAGTTTCATTTATAACTATTTCTTTAGGAGTATCTTCATAAGAAAGTTCATATACAGCACCTTTTAAAAGAGCTTTTTCAACATTTCCTATTCTGTCAAAACTCCAACCTTCCATAGTATTGTTTATTTTATTTAATATTTCTTCAGAATGTTCATCAATACCTAAACAGTATTTTTTTATAAATTCCATAGAACTATTAGATATTTCTAGTTCATCTTCTACAACTCTTTGCATAAAAGAATCAAAAATATCTTTTAAAGCAGTTTCTTTCATCTCTGCCTCAAATATTAATTTAAATAATTGCTCTCTAGCAGCTTTTCTAGTCATTTCTTCCCCTTTTTCTAATTTGTATCAATTTTATTAAGCATATTACTTAATAATTCTTTAAATTTTGTTAATAAATTTTTATATTCCATATTTCCAAGATTATAACCTAAAATTGTCATAGCAACTATAAACAATGTAGATAGTAAACCAAAAGAAATAAATAGGATTGAAACTACAAAACCAATAATTCCACCTAAGATTTTTTTTCTATTTTCTAAAAAAGAATATATAAACTCTTCTAACACTTTTATCACCTCTTAATAGAATTAGTCAGCTTTTGTAGAAACTTTAGAAATTTTTATTTCAACAACGCTTATTTCTAATTCAAGTCTTTTGAAAAGTTCATCTTTTATAAGTTGTTGAATTTCAGCAGATTTTTCTGCAATACTTCTTGTTGTGTGAAGATCTATAAAAAGTGTAACTTTATATTTTTTTCCACTTTTTCCACAAAGGATTTTTAAATTTTTTACTTCAGTATCATTTTCAAGAGATTCTTTTATAATACTTTTTATTGATTCAGTAGATACTAAAACTTCTCCGTTTGAACCATTGATAAGGTATCCATTAGTTCTATTGAAAAGGCTAAAGAATTTTATTAATGAAAGAACAAAATAAACTACAGATATACCCAAGAAAACAACATATATTGGGTGCTGTAATTGATCAGGTTTAAAGCTTAGTAATAATCTTTGATCTAATGGACGTACAGAGAAAATTATCCCTGTCACTGAAAGAACAAAAATTCCTACCCAAGCAATAAAAAATAGAACCTTTTTAAACATATAAATCACGTCCTTTTGTTATTCTATTTCACCAGTAGTTTCAGATTCGTCTTTAATTCCTTTTACATCTTCAATTTTTACATCTTGAACAAAAACGTTAACTTCTATAACTTTTAAAGCAGTTAAACTAGATACTGCCTCAAGAACAGATTCTTGAACTTTTTTTGCAACTTCAGAGATTGGATAACCATGTTTTACAATTATGAAAGTATCGATGCTACATTCTTTTTCTCCAACTTCTACTTTAACACCATTTATTCCTCTTTTTTTACCAAGGATTTTTCCAAACTCGTCAGCAACACCTCCGGCTAGTTTATAAACTCCCTCAACATCTTCTGTTGCTTTTGCAGCTATTGTTTTTACTACATCATCAGCGATTTTAATGTTTCCTAAGTTATTCATATTAAAGCCTCCTTCATTTGTAAATAATTTATTATTATTTTTTTATAAACCAAATTCTTTTTCGATAAAAGAAGTTGTAACGTTACCTTTTAAATAATTTTTATTTTCTAAGACCTTTAAGTGGAAAGGAATAGTTGTTTCAACTCCCTCAATGATAAACTCGTTTAAAGCTCTTTTCATTCTGGCAATAGCCTCTTCTCTATCCATTCCAAAAGTAATTATTTTTCCTATCATAGAATCATAATATGGAGATATTTCATATCCTTGGTAAGAGTGAGAATCAACTCTTATACCGATTCCCCCTGGAACAACATATTTTGTTATTTTTCCTGGGCAAGGAATAAAATGATTTTCAGTATCTTCAGCATTTATTCTACATTCGATAGCGTGTCCATAAGGGATAATATCCTCTTGGGAAATATTAAGTCTATCTCCCTCTGCAAGACTGATTTGAAGTTTTATAATATCTAAACCTGTAACAGCCTCAGTAACTGTATGTTCAACTTGGATTCTTGTGTTCATTTCCATAAAGTAGAATTTGTTGTTTGAATCAACTAAGAATTCTAATGTTCCAGCTGAGTCGTATCCGATTGATTTTGCAAGACGAACTGCAGCTTCTCCCATAGCACGTCTTACTTTTTCAGGAAGTTTAAATGATGGAGATTCTTCTATAAGTTTTTGGTTTCTTCTTTGTATAGAACAGTTTCTTTCTCCAAGATGAATTATATTTCCGTGTTTATCTCCAACAATTTGTATCTCAATATGTTTTGGATTTTCTACAAATTTTTCAACAAAAACATCTGGATTGTTGAAAGCAGCCTCAGCTTCATTTTGAGCAGCGACTATATTTTTTTCTAATTCTTGATCATTTCTAGCAATTCTCATACCTTTTCCACCACCACCAGCAGTGGCTTTGATCATTACTGGATAACCGATTCTTTCAGCTATCTCTTTTTTAGCATCTTCTATATTTGTTATTATTCCAGTACCATTAGTTACAGGAACATCATTTTCGATAGCTTTTTGTCTAGCAGTAGCTTTGTCCCCCATTTGTTTTATACATTCGTGGTTTGGTCCAACATAGATAAGATTGTGAATTCTACATATTTTTGCAAATCTGTAATCTTCAGCTAAAAATCCATATCCTGGGTGGATTGCGTCAGCTCCAGTTATTTCAGCAGCAGCTATAATGTTAGGAATTTTTAAATAAGAATCAATAGCAGCAGCAGGTCCTATACAAACAGCTTCGTCAGCCATTTTTACATGAAGACTTTCTCTGTCTGCCTCAGAATAAACAGCTACAGTTTTTATCCCAAGCTCTTTGGCAGCTCTTATGATTCTTACTGCAATCTCTCCTCTATTAGCAATAAGTAATTTTTTCAATTTATTTCCTCCAAACTATAAACTAATCAATTATTTTTTTTAGTTTTATTAAATTTTTTCCATAGTCAGTAACTTCTCCATTTTTAAGAAGTATTTGCTCAACTGTTCCTGCCACTTCTGATTTTATAGAAGTTTTTATACCAACAGTGGAAATGTATCCTATTGTTTGTCCAATTTTAATTGTTTGTCCAACAGATATCAAAGGAACACCAGTTTTATCATAGAAGAAGAATTTACCAATATTAGCTGATTTTATATATATTGTATCCTCCTCTTCAGAAGAAACCTCTTCAACAGGTTCAATCACTGGAATCTCTTCTTTTATTATGATATCTTTTTTTATATTTATTTTAAAATCTTTATCCTGAAATTTTATTTCAGAAAGCTCATTTTTAGTTAGGATATCAATTAATCTATCGATTATTAGCTTATCTTCCACAGTTCCTCCTAAAATTTTTTCAATATTAATAAGTAGTTAAGATATGTATTTATTTTATCACAAATAAAATCAACTATCAACAAAAAATAAGCTTTTTATTTAAACTTTAAGCAATTTTCCCCTAATAATTTTGTAATTTTATCAACAAAATAAATATCAGGTGTAATTTTATATTTGGATAACTTTACTTCTTTTCTAGTTTCTGTTTTAAGAGCAAAATAAACTAGGGATTCTCCCGAATGTTTTTTTAAAATATTTATAAGATAAGAAAATTTATCTTTGTCTTTTTCTTGTAAAAGTATGTAAGTAGTCAAAGAGCGTCTTTTCAGAACAGTTTCTATACTTGAAATATTTCTTACAATGACTTTTTTATTCTCGTTTCCATTGAAATAATCTACTTGAATACTACCTTGGATACATACTTTATTTCCCTCCAAAAACTCATTTTGGAAATTTGTGAAAGTTCTAGGAAAAGCGATACAAGAAACAATTCCTGTAAAGTCTTCTATCTCAAATACACACATAATCTCTCCAGAATTTTTGGTAACTATTTTTTTTATATTTCTTAAAATACCAAATAGTTGAATATCTTTTCCTTCTTGCTCATTTTTTACAAGATTTGTTGGAGTATATTCAAAGGAGTTTATAAGATTTATATATTTATCAAGAGGGTGTCCACTGAAATAAAATCCAAGAACCTCTTTTTCTTTTTCTAACTTTTCTTCCAATGAAAAATCAGGAGCATTTGCTAAAGTAAAAGAGTTAATAGTGGATTTTGCATCTCCAAAAAGGTTCATTTGTTGAATCTCGTCCTCTTTTGAAACCTTAGTAGCATAGTCAATAAGTTTTCCAAGTGATGAAAGTTTTTCATTTCTGTTACCGGGAACTGAGTCTAAAGCTCCAGCAAATATAAGGGCCTCTAAAGTTTTTTTATTTACTCCGTAAATCTTAGTTCTTATAACAAAATCTTCAAAGGATTTGTAATCTCCATTTTCTTCCCACTCTTTTTTTATACTTTCAGCTACTTTTTCTCCTACATTTTTGATAGCAGATAGAGCAAAAAGAATCTTTCCATCTTTTACAATAAACTTTGATGCAGGCTTATTTACATCTGGAAGTTCAATGATAGTGTTGTGCCTTTTGGCATCTTGTAAATATATTGCAATATCATCAATATTTTTCATCTCAGATGTCATAAGGGCAGCATAATAAAATTTTGGATATTTATATTTGAAATAAGCTGTCCAATAAGCAACTAGAGCATAGGCTGCCGAATGGGATTTATTAAATCCATAACCAGCAAATTTATAAATCAAATCAAAAATCTCACTGGCAATTTCTTTAGAATAACCTTTAGCCATAGAACGAGAGATAAATTTTTCTCTATTTTCATTCATTATGCTAAATTTTTTCTTACCCATAGCTCTTCTTAAAAGGTCAGCTTCTCCCAAAGAGTAATCAGCCATTCTATTGGCAATACTCATTACCTGCTCTTGATAAAGTATAACTCCGTATGTACCTCTTAAAATGTCTTCTAAGGAATTATCAGGATATTTTATTTGAGAGATACCGTTTTTACAGTTTATGAAATCATCAACCATTCCAGAACCTAAAGGACCGGGACGGTAAAGAGCAAGTAAGGCGATAATATCTTCAAATTTATCTGGCTTTAATCTTCTTAAAAGTTTTCTAATTCCTAAAGATTCAAGTTGGAAAACTCCAAGAGTATCTCCCTCAGAAAGCATTTGATAAACTTCTTTTATATCAAGAGGAATATCTGAAAGATTTATATCCTCTTTTAAGTTTTCTTTTATATAATCAATGGTTCTTTGTAGGTTTGTAAGATTTCTAAGACCAAGAAAGTCCATTTTTAAAAGTCCAAGGTCTTCTAACTCTTTCATCTGATATTGTGTGGCAACTGTAGAATCTTTATCCTTGAAGACTGGGACAGTTTCGTCTAAAGAATCCTTTGTGATAACGATACCAGCAGCGTGGATAGATGAGTGTCTTACTTTATTTTCTAATTTTTTTGAATAATCAACAATTTTTTTTATCTGAGAATCAGTTTGATAAATATCACGAAACTCTTTTATCTCCTCAAAGGAATCTTTTATTGAGTAGTTAAAAGGAATAAGTTTTGCAACTTTATCAACCTTTGAAATAGGAACATCAAGGACACGTCCAACATCTCTTATAGCAGCCCGAGCTTTTAAAGTTCCGAAAGTTATAATCTGAGCAACCTTATCAATTCCATATTTATTTGTTACATAGTCAATAAGTTCTTGACGTCTTTCTTGACAAATATCAATATCAATATCTGGCATTGAAATTCTTTCAGGGTTTAAAAATCTCTCGAAAATCAGATTATATTTTAAAGGATCAAGCTCTGTTATCTTAAGAGCATAGGCAATCAAACTTCCAGCAGCAGAACCTCTTCCCGGTCCTATTGGAATATTATTATTTTTAGCAAAATTTATAAAGTCCCAAACAACGACGAAATATTCAGCATACCCCATTCTATTGATGATAGAAAGTTCGTACTCGGCTCTTTCTAAAATTTCATTTGATATACCAAAAGGATATCTTTCTTCTAACCCTTTATAGACAAGATGTTTTAAGAAATCACTTGTAGATAAAAAGTTTTCTGGAATTTTATAATAAGGAAACTTAAACTTTCCAAACTCGATATCAACATTGCAACGATTAGCAATCTCCTCAGTGTTATTAACTCCCTCAATATATTCTTCTCCAAGGGATTCGATTATCTCTTCACGAGATTTAAAATATAACTCATCAGTTTCAATTCTCATTCTTTTTTCATCAGAAACCTTAGCGCCAGTCTGAATACAAAGAAGAATATCTTGTAAAGTGTCATCTCCCTTGTTTACATAGTGAGTGTCATTTGTAGCTACAAGCTTTAAATCAAAATTCTCTGCCAAAGCTTTTAACTTTTTATTTAACTCTTTTTGTTCTTTTATTCCGTTCCCTTGAACTTCTATATAAAAATTATCTTTTCCAAAAATAGCTATATACTCATTTATAGATTTTTCTATATTTTCGTCACTTTCTCTATCTAAAACTCTTCTCGAAATTTCTCCCTGCATACAGGCTGAAAGGGCAATAATCCCCTCACTGTAATTTTTAAGAAATTCTTTATCAACCCTTGGTTTATAATAGAAACCTTTTGTATAAGCAAAAGATGAAATTTTTATAAGGTTTTTGTAACCAGTATTATTTTGAGCTAGTAAAACCAAATGGAAAATTCTTCCCTCTTTTGACTCTGCCCCAAACTCCGAAACATAAGCTTCCATTCCGATAATTGGTTTGATACCACTAGCAAGAGCTTTTTGATACATTTCAATAGCTCCAAACATATTTCCGTGGTCAGTAATAGCTAAAGCTTTCATTTTTAAACTTTTAGCTTTTTCAATATACTCTTCTATTTTTCCAACTCCATCAAGAAGACTATATTCAGTATGTAGATGTAAATGAACAAAATTTTTTTCCATAAAATAATCCTCCTTAATGGCTAAATTAACTTACTATATTATACCTTAAAAAAAATTATTATTCTATATAAAATTAAAATTCTATAATCATAAAAAATATGTTATAATTCTCTTATAGATAAATTTATTAAGAAAGAATGTGATAAAATGGAAATGAACGAACTTTTAAACGAATTATATTCTTATTCCTTACACGGAATTAAATTGGGGCTAGAAAATATTCAGAAAATATGTGATTCTTTGGGAAATCCTGAAAAAAATTATAAAATAGTTCATATTACGGGAACTAATGGAAAAGGGTCAACAGCCACAATAGTGGAAACTGTACTTTTAAAACAAGGATATAAAGTAGGAAAATATACTTCTCCTCACATTTTAAAGTTTAATGAAAGAATAAGAGTGAATGGTCAAGATATATCTGATGAAGATATAACAAAAGTATATGGAATTGTAAGAGAAAAAATAAAAGAGTTAGAAATAACACCTACTTTCTTTGAAGTAACAACAGCTATGATGTTTTTATATTTCTCAATGAGAGAGGTAGAATATGTTGTGTTGGAAGTTGGAATGGGCGGAAGATTTGATGCTACTAACGTTGTGGACTCTGATATAGCTATCATTACTAATGTATCAATAGATCATACTGAATATCTAGGAAAAACTATTTATGAAATAGCTAGAGAAAAAGCTGGAATAATAAAAGATAAAAGCTATGTAATAGTAGGAGATAGCAATCCAGAATTTTTAAAAGCGATAGTTGAAAAGAAAAAAGATTATACTAATGTTTTGGAAAAATATAAAAATATAGATTATAAATTGGATTTTAAAAATTTTGTAACTGACATAGAAATAGATGATAAAAATTATAAACTTTCTCTTTTTGGAGATTATCAAGTGAAAAATTTCTTATGTGCTTATGAGGCTTTAAAAAGATTGGGAATATCTGATGAAGTGATAATGGACGCAGTAAAAGAAGTTAAATGGCAATGTAGATTTGAAATTTATAAAAATGAACCATTGACAGTTTTAGAGGGAGCTCACAACATAGATGGAATGAGCAATCTTAGAAAAATAATAAAACAAGGTTATAAAAAAGATGAAGTGGTACTTATTGTATCTATATTAAAAGACAAAAAAATAGATGAGATGCTTAAAATTTGTGAAGATATGAGTAATAAGATAATCCTTACTTCTCTAAGTGAAAATCCAAGAGGTTTAGAGGGAGCAAGTATCTATGAACATTCTGATAAATCAAATATTTATGAGGTCTGTGAGGATATGAAAAAATCTTATGAAATAGCTAAATCTTTTGATAGAAAAGTAATAGTTGTATGTGGTTCATTTTATACTTGTGAAAAATTTAAAAAGGAAGTTTAAAAGATGAAGATTTTAAAAAAGATATTGTTATTTATAACTAATACAGTGATAGGGATAGTAGTATGTTTCTTATGCTATAAAGAGGCGGGGTATCTACATCAAATAAGAAATATAATTGTTAAGGAGAATAAAAATACCAATACTTTGAGAATGGCTTTTTTAGATGAAAATAAAATAATCAAAGAGATAAAAATCGACGAAAAATAACTAGGAGGCAATAAGTGATAGGTCAAGAAAAAACAGTAACTCTTAGAGATATAGTAAAACATTTTAAATTAGAAATATTAGTTGACGGAGATTTTGAACAAAATATAATGGCAAATGATATCCATAGAGCTGGTTATGAGTTTACTGGATTTTTTATGGATAAAGAGGAACTTCAAAGATCTATTCACGTAATGGGACATAAAGAAAGTGAATATCTTTCAAGACTTAGTGAGGAAAAAAGAGATGCTATACTAGACCAATATTTTTCTCACAAATTTCCAGCTTTGGTGCTTAGCTCTAAAGTTAAAGATGTGGAAACAATCTTAGAAAGAGCTAGGATTTATAATAAAGTGGTGCTTAGAACAAAACATAGAACTACTGAATTTATAAGAGATTTAAATGATTATTTGAGAAATATGCTAGGAAGAGAGACTATAATAGATGATGTTATTCTTCTTGATGTGTATGGAATGGGAGTTATCCTAAAAGGTGAAAGAGATATTAAAATGGGAGCAACAATAGAGCTTATTGAAAGAGGTCATAAATTTATCTCTGATACTAATATTTTGGTAAAAGAAACAGACAGAGGACTTATAGGATATAATACAAGAGTTCTTACACACCCAGAGAAAGATTTTTTCTTGCTTATGGGAGAAGACCAAGAGGATATAAACCTTACTTTGAATTTTGGGATAATATCTAACGAGATGAGCAAAAAAATAGAGCTTATTGTGGAGCTAGAGCCGTGGCAAGATAAAAAGTTTTATGATAGACTTGGACTTGATGAAGTTTATGAGGAGATACTTGATTATCCAATAAAGAAAATCACTCTCCCAGCAAGAAAGGGAAGAAACTTGGCAGTAGTAATAGAGACAGCTGCTATTGACTCGAGATTAAAACTTCTTGGAGTAAACTCAGCAAAATATTTTATGGAAGAATCTCAAAGAATTATTATGGAAAAAAGAGCGAGAAAAAAAAGAGGGGAAGATATGGACGAAAAAAAACTTTCTATGGAAGAATTCGTAAGAGTTAATAATGGACTAGAGATATTATATGGAAAAGATTATCTAAAAGAAAACTATATAACATCTACTAGTATAACAAGACCTGCAATGGCTCTTTCTGGATATTTTAATTTGGAAGAAGAAACTTATGAAAATAAAGGTTTACAACTTATAACTAACATAGAGCTTGAATATTTAGAGCAACTACCTTCTAATAAGAGAAAGGAAAATTTGGAGAAATTCTTTTCGTACAATTTTCCAAGCATAATACTGTGTGGAGATTTGAAACTTCCTGAAGATTTTAAGGCATTAGTAAAAGAGAATAAAAAAATTGTGTTGAAATCATCAGAAAAAACTCCATCAAGAGTAATTGCTAGTCTTAACTCATATTTAGAGCAACAATTTGCGGAAACTCTTACAGTCCACGGAGTATTCTTGGAGATGTATGGACTTGGTGTCCTTTTAACTGGAAGAAGTGGAATTGGAAAAAGTGAAACAGCTCTTGAGCTTATCCATAGAGGTCACAGACTTGTGGCTGATGATTTGGTAAAATTTAGAAAAAGTACAGACGGAGAAGTTATAGGAACTGCGTCAAAATTACCATTCTTTATGGAGATAAGAGGTCTTGGAATAATTGATATAAAAACTTTATACGGAATGAGTTCTGTTGTTTTAAGTAAGAATGTAGAAGCTATAATCGAGATTAAAGAGCAAGAAACCGATGATTATTTGACAAGAGTAAATTATTCTACAGGAACAGATAAAATATTGGATAAAGAGGTCTATAAGGCTGAACTATATATGTCATCTGGAAGAAATGCTGCAGCAATGGTAGAAATAGTTGTTATGAACTTGATGGCGAAAAAATTGGGACATAACCCAGAAGACAGCTATCAAAAGTTAAAGGGAGTTTTTAAGAAATAAAAAAATATTTTGAATTTAGTCCCAAATAATGTATAATACAATATAAGAAAAACTTAGCCAAAAGAAAGGGGCAAAATATGCTTTTACAGAAAATAGAGGAAAGTAAAAATATAATAATCTCTTCTCATATCAATCCTGACGGAGATGCTATAGGAAGTGGATTAGGGCTTTATCTGGCTTTAACAAAAAAATATCCAGATAAAAGTATAAGATTTATATTAGAAGATAAAGTTCCTTATAATTATTCTTTTTTAAAAGGAACTGAAAAAATAGAAAAATTTGATGAACTAAAAGATGAGCCAAAAGCAGACCTTTTTATAGTTGTTGACTCAGCTGTATTTAAAAGAATAGGAAAGGTGGCAGATTTAAGAAAAGATGCTTTCTTGGTAAATATAGATCATCATATAAGTAATGATAACTACGGAGATTTAAATATTGTAAAAAATATCTCCTCAGCTAGTGAAGTTGTCTATGGAGTTATAAAGGATTTAGGAATTGAAATAGATGCTTTGGCAGGAGAAAGCCTATATACAGGAATAGTTACAGATTCTGGAAACTTCCAATATGATTCTACATCAATGGATACTTTTAGAATTGCTGGAGAGTTATTAGCTCTAGGAATTGATAGAGATAATATAATAAACGAGGTTTATAGAAGTAGAACTTTAGGATTTATAAGAACTTTGGGAATTGCTCTATCAGAAATGAAAATAGATAACGAGAAAAAATTAGTTTCATTTTTACTTACAAAGGATTTTATGACAAAAAATAATATCCAAAAAGATGAAACAGAGGGAATAGTTGAAAAATTACTTGAATACAAAGATTGTGAAGTGGCAGTTTTCCTAAAAGAAGAGGGAAATGGAAAAATAAAAGGAAGTCTAAGAAGTAAAAGAGATATAGACGTAAACGAAGTGGCAAAAGCTTTTGATGGTGGAGGTCATAGAAAGGCTGCTGGATTTACAACTACATTAACAGAAGAAGAGATAATAAAAATCATAAAAGAAAAAATATAGGGAGTGATACAATATGAATTATGATATAGCCTTTTTTAAACCAAAAAGATTTGAAGAGTGTTTGAAATACATTGAGTATATCAAAGCTCAAAAATATGTTCATATAAACCTATCAGATGTAAATGATAGCGTAAAAAGAAGAATACTTGATTTCTTAAACGGAGCTTTATTCATTCAAGAGGGACAAATATTATATCTTGGAGAGAATACAATCTGTACTATACCAAAAACTGGAAAGTATTTCTTAGAGTATGAAAATGTTGAACTTAAAAAAGAGTTTGACGCTTATGATGAGGAAGAAGAAATAGTTCCAATGTTTTCAAAGAAATAATTAAAAAAAGAGGAATTACCAAAGAGATAAAATTTAGTAATTCCTTTTTTTATTGAGAAAAAATATTATAAGAATAAAAAAAATCTCCTAAAACTAGGAGATTAATTCTTAAAAGTGGTGCCTAGAGCCGGAATCGAACCGGCACGGTATCAAGATACCACAGGATTTTAAGTCCTGTGCGTCTACCTGTTCCGCCATCCAGGCATTCTTAAGTTTAGCAGAGTTTGTTTTCCACTCCCTTAAGACAAGAATAATGATATCATATTTTATAAAAACTGTCAATAATTTTTATTAAAAAAATGAGTTTTTCTTTATTTATCAATGAATAAAATTTTTAAAGGAGTTATAAAAAGTTGATTTTTCTAAAAAAACATATTATAATTATATAAAACTATTTTTTTACAACGAGGGGGATATATATGTTTTCAAGAAGAACTTATGAGAAAAGAAGATTAGCACTAAAAAATCAATTTGAAAAAGGAGTTATTTTGATTTGTGGGAATAGCCTTTCTCCAACAAGTTATCTTGACAATGCTTTTCCTTTTGTGCAAGACTCAACATTCCTTTATTACTTTGGTTTGAACAAAGAAAATCTTATGGGAATAATAGATATAGATAAAGAACAAGAGATAATTTTTGGAAATGAGCTTACAATAGATGATATAATTTGGGGAGGACCACAAATAACTTTGGCTGACCAATGTAAATTAGTTGGAGTAGACAATGTTTTCCCTTATGAAGAGTTAGGGAACTATTTAAGAGATGCCAGAAATGCTGGTAGAAGAGTTCACTACATAAATCAATATTTACCAGAAAATATTCTAAAACTATCTGAGTGGTTTGGAATAAAACCAAGTGAAGTCAACAGATATTCTTCAGATGCTTTAGGTTATGCTGTGGCAGAACAAAGAAACTTTAAAACTCCTGAAGAGGTTCAAGAGATAGAAAAAGCTGTAAATATTACAAGAGAGATGCATCTTAAAGCTATGGAAGTGGCAAAATCGGGAATGAAAGAATATGAAGTGGTGGCTGAGATAGAAAAAGTTGCTAAAAGCTACAACTGTGGCACATCATTCCATACTATTTGCACAATCAATGGACAAATACTTCATAACCACAACCACAACAATATTTTAAAAGAGGGGGATTTATTATTAATTGATGCTGGAGCAAAACTTGAAAATGGATATTGTGGGGATATGACTACTACAATGCCAGTTTCTGGAAAATTTACTCCTGAACAAAAAGAGATGTATAATCTTTTAATATCTATGTTTGACAGAGCTAGCGAACTTATAAAACCGGGAATAACTTATAAAGAGGTTCATTTGGAAGTTTGTAAGGTATTAGCTAAAGGATTAATGGAAAAAAATATTTTAAAAGGTGATGTAGAAGAGATAGTTTCTAAAGGTGTTCATGCTTTATTTATGCCACATGGTCTAGGGCATATGATGGGGCTAGATGTTCACGATATGGAAAATATCGGAGAAGTTATAGTTGGTTATAATGGACAATTTAAAAGCGAACAATTTGGTTTGGCATCTTTAAGACTTGGAAGAGAGTTAGAGGAAGATTTTATCTTTACTGTTGAGCCGGGAATATATTTTATACCAGAACTAATCAAACAATGGAAAAATGAAGAAAAATTTGTAGAATATATAAATTATGATGAGCTTGAAAAATACATAGGCTTTGGTGGAATGAGATATGAGGGAGATTTCTTAGTAACTAAGACAGGAAATAGAAGACTTGGTGAAGAGATGGTAAAATATCCTGAAGAAGTGGAAAAAGTAAGAGAAAAAGCTTTTGAATAATAAAAAACATTAAATATATAATTGAAAATTAGTAACTTTCAACTATATAGGTACAAAAAATTAATTAAAAATTGGGAGAATTTACATTATGCAGATTCTCCTTTTTGATTTATTTTTGAAAGCGTTATATCACATAATTTAAAAATGCTTTTTAAAGTTTCCTATTGATTTTATCTATTTTTCTTCATTAGTACGATATTTCCTCTGATTTTTAAAAATTTGGAAAGGATATATTCAGAAAATAAAAAAATCTCCCATTTAGGAGATAATTTTCTAAAAGTGGTGCCTAGAGCGGGACTCGAACCCGCAAGGTATTGCTACCAGCGGATTTTGAGAAATATGGCAAAAGAATATATGAAAAGTTGAAAGCTGTAAAAGAAGATATTTACAGCTTTTTTTGATACCTAAAAATTAAATCAAATTAAATCATTCTAAATATTTTTATAAAATCGGACGTTTCAGGACGAAATATATTTGGAGGATAATATATGGCAATCGTAAAAACTAAAATAAAAGAAAAAAATTATATTCAAATTCAAAAAACAGGAATAGAAGATAATAGACTTTCGTGGGCAGCAACAGGATTATTAACTTTTTTAATAGGTAAACCTGAAAATTGGAACATAATAATGGAACATTTAAAAAAAGTAAAAACAAATGGAAGGGATTCTACAAGAAGTGCATTAAATAATTTAAGAGAATATGATTATTGTCACTATTTTGAAATCAGAGAAAAAGGAAAAATAGTGGAAACAATTTATTTAATTTTTGAAAAACCAACTCCCTTTGAAGAAGCGATAAAAGAGATTGAAGTTTGTGAAGGGCAAAAAGTATTTTATAAAAAATATGTTCAACCAGAAACGGAAAATCCGGTTTCGGCTAAACCGTTTCCGGAAAAACAGCCACTACTAATAATAGATAGTAATAATAATAGACTAAATAATAATAGAACTACTACTAATACTTCTTTAATTGAAAAAAGTAGAGAAAAAAATAGCAGTAGTTATGAATTTTTAGATTTTAAATATTTTTCTTTATTAAATTCAAAAACAAAAGTAAATATTAAAAAAAATATCAAGAATTTATCAAAAGAAAAATTTGAAGAGCTATATAAACTTGTGGAAATAAAACTTAACAACGGAGAAATTAAAAATTTTAACGCATTTTTATACAAAGCATTAGTTGAAAATTGGAATATAACTTTAGATTTAAAAAAAATAGAAAAGGAACTAGATGAAGAGAAGAAGAAATGGTTAAACAGATATTCAGGGGTAATGAGTGATCCTATTTTAAAAGAAGAAATTGAAAATATAATATATGATATTCCTTTGGAAGTATTAGAAAAAAATAAATCAAAATTAGGAACATTATCTTTATTTGAATTTAAGCAACATTTACACTTTTTAAAGAAACAGAATGTACTTAGCTAGTGTTTTCTCTTTTTTCACAAAAAATTATAAAATTTTTATTTTTAAGGTATTAAAAAATTAAATATAAACTAACATTTTATAAAAAAAAAGAGAAAAGCAAGCTACTCAAATATACTGTCGTTTATTTGAAGCTTGGTAGGGGATTATCCCCTACGACCCCTTAATTTTTGCAAGTCTCTTCTTCTACGAGAGAAGAGATTCTGCAAAAATAATAATATGAATGGAGGACATATGAAAGAAAAATTAAAGCAGTTCACAATTAGATTAAATGAAAAAGACCATAAAAATTTAATTGAACAAGCTAAATATTTAGGAATTAGTCAGGCTGAACTTCTGAGAGAACTACTTAGAAAAAATATGATTCGTGATATTAAAGACTATAATATTTTTCTTGACGAACTAAGAAAAAATGTAAGAACTCTTACAAATAATATTAACCAAATTGCCAAAAAAGTCAATAGTGATATTCTTATAAATGAGCTTGAAGAAGCTAATAAATTGCGTGAGGAGATTACAAAAATATGGCAATTATTAAAGTAGTTAAGTCAAGCGGTAAATCTAAAGGCTCTATAAAAGCTGTAGCTGATTATGTAGGAAAAAAAGCTTATGATACTTTTGGGATTAATTGTAGTCAAGATTATAAAGAAATTCCGAAACAATTTGATGAAACTAAAGAATATTTTGGAAAAAATGGAGGAAGGTTATATAAACACTATATTCAAAGTTTTGCTCCCAATGAAGTAAAAAAAGAAGATATTATAGAGATTGCTAAGAAATGGGCAGGACAAGTATTTAAAGGTTATGAAGTTTTTATAGCTACTCACGATGATAAGAATCATTTACACGCTCATTTTGTAATAAACTCTGTGAACTTTGAAAATGGAAGAAAACTTCACGAATCAAAGAATGATTTAAAAGAAAAAAAGAGAATTAATGATGAAATTTGTTTGGAATATGGGATTGAAAATAAATTTAAACCTAAACCAAGAGGAGAGATAATAACTTTCGATAACCAAAAATATCAAATTATAAAAAAAGGAGCAGATATTACAATTTTAGCCAAAAAAGTTTTAGAAAATATAAAAATCTCTAAATCTAAAGAAGAATTTATAAAAAATATGAAGAAATCAGGGTATCAAGTAGAGTGGGTAGATAATAAGAAAAATGTTATTTTTACCATTAGTCCTAATATTTTAAAAGGAAAAAAGAATAAGTTTAGATTATCAAACTTACAAAAAACTTTTAATATATCTGATTTTACAAAAGAAAGACTTTTAAAAATTTTCAAAGAAAATAAGGATAAAGAATTAGATGAAATCAGTAGAAAAATTGATTTTGGGATTGAAAAAGAAAGGACAGACAACAAAGATTTAAAATCAATTTCAGAAGATACTAATTTTAATAAAAAAGATTTGGCTACACTTTCTAGTAAAGAATTTGATTTTAAAATTAATGAAAAAGAAAATAGTTTTGAAAGATATATAAACTCTAAAAAAGAAGAATTAGAGAGATAAGAAAGGAGAACAGTTATGAACTTAGATGATGTAATAAGAGAAAATAAAGAAGATTTAAAAGAACAAGAAAGTTTATCAGAAGAAAATATTAAAAATAACTCAAATAAGACAGAAACTACCAGTGTTAAAGAAGTGAAAAAAGAAGATACAGAGGATAAAGCCTCTGAAAAAGAAACTCTAAAACAGCTTGAGGAAGCTGTTTTAAAATTAAATCTTAAAAACAAAATTGAAGAATTAGAGGATAAGTCTGAAAAATTAACAAAGTTACTAGATAAATTTGCAAGTAATGTTCCTATTTTTATAGAAAGATTAGAAACAATCAATAAAGGTTTAAAATTAAATGAATTTTCAAATACTTTAAGAATAATAGAAAAAAACTCAATGATTCTTTCTAAAAATGTAAATGATTTTATAACCTTTGATAAAAATTTAATTACTAATCAAAGTAAAAATATAACGGAATTATTTAACACAGCTAAAGTTTCTATTGAACAAAAAGGGAAATTTTACAAAAACCTAAACAAAAGTTTATTTTATATTGTTACATTACTTTTAGTTATAAATTTAGGAACAATTTATCTATCAAATAAAAGAATTATAGAACTAGAAAAAAGGATAGAAAGAGTGAATGTACAAAATGATACAATTTATAAATTGCTTGTAAAAAATGAAAAATTTTGGATAAATAAGGAAGACCAAGAATTATATTTAAAAAAATTAGAAGATGAAAGTAAAAAATAAAACTATTGAATATGATATAATTTAATAAAAGAGATTGGAGATGAAAAGCGTATGTATGAATTAGAAAAAATAGAAGAGTTAGAAAATGAAATTGAAAAAAATAAAAATTATAAAGATATGATAAAGCTTGGAAAACTTTATGAAAGAATAAATGAAAAATATTTAGCTAAAAAGTATTTTAAAATGGCAAGTGAAGAAAATATAGAGGGCTTATTTGAGTTAGGAATTTTTTATTATACAGAGGAGAAACTAAATTTAGCGGAGAATTGTTTTAAAGAAATGGCTGATAAAGGGAATAGTGATTTTCAAAATGCTTTAGCCAATGTTTATAGAAGACAATTTAATTTTGATTTAGCAGAAAAATACTATAAATTATTAATAAATCAAGGAAATATTAAAGCAATTTATAATTTGGGGAGTTTTTATTATTTGGCAGGTAAATATGATTTAGTGATAGATTTGTTAAAAGAAGTTAAAACTACAAGAGCCTATTTAATATTAGGCAAAACTTATTATCAAAAAAATGACTTCTTAAATTCAAAACAATATTTAGAACCACTAACAGAAGAGTACGGAGAAGCTTGTTTTTTACTAGGAGAGATCTATAGAGAACAAGAACAAATGAATTTAGCTGAAAAATATTATAAATTAGGTGCTGATGAAAAAGACGATATAGAGTGTCAAAAAAGACTTTATGTCATTTATAGAGATAAAAAAGATAGTATTTTAGAGAAAAAATATTTAAAATTATTAGTTGGAAATGGAGAGCTTAGATTTAGAAATCTTTTAGCAGAAAAATATATAAAAGAAAAACAATATCAAAAAGCTATAAATTTACTTGAAATTTTTGAAGAAGAAAAATTAATTTACTTAAAATATGATAGTTTTCCACAAGAGGATATAATGTGTAACTTATGTAGATGTTATTTACTGATAGGAGAGTTTAACAAAGCTGAAAAATATATAGAATACATAGAAAGGAAAGATTACTTTAATTACTTATTAGAAGTAGCTGATGTATTTTATGAGAATGATTTTAAAGATAAAGCAGAAAAATATTATTTATTAGCTTATGGCAAAGTTAAATATAGAGAATACGAACTTTCAAAGAAAAGAAAAATCTATATTTCTCATAAGTTAGCAAAAATATATACTGAAGAAAATAATCTTTCCCAAGTAGAAGAATATTTAAAAGTGGCATTTGATAATGGAGATAATTCAAAAGCTCCTTATTTATTAGGAATTTTTTATGCAAAACAAGGTAATCTTGATTTAGCAGAAGAATATTTAAAAAAATCTGATTTAAAAGAAGCGAAAACAGAATTAGAGAAAATAAAAAAGATATAATCTGAGGTAGATATTTTAAATATACTTTATTAAAAAATTAAACAAAATCCAAGTAATATTTTAGTAATTTTACTTGAATTTTCTAAAAAAATATTATTTTAATAAAAATCACTCTAAGAGCCTCATAGATAAGATTTTTAATTTTAATGAAGAATTAGTCGTCAAACTTTAAAAAAAGCTCTCAAAATCGATTTTGTGAGGTTATAAAAATGAAAAAGAAAGCTAGAATTGACAAAGTTTAATAAATATGCTATAATTTATATACAAATAAGAAGCCGAGAATAACGGTCAGAATATTATTCACTTGTATGTTAAAAAAACCGAGAATAACGGTCAGAGTATTATTCACTTGTATGTTGATAAACCGAGAATAACGGTTAGAATATTATTCACTTGTATGTAAAAGGCTGTTTATGACAGCCTTTTTTCTTTAGGAGGAAAAATGAATAAAAAAATACATTTAGTTGCTATATCTCAAGAATTTTTTAAACTATGTTCTTTTGATAAGGAATTATTGGTAAACTATAATCAAGGTAGACCTTATATGATTGTTTTAAAACTAAAATA
>OGRS01000824.1_pt1 | contig 24117 bp, 20 predicted proteins | sample 1553561 | NCBI WGS metagenome assembly OGRS01 (sample SAMEA2580103, study PRJEB22360) | human gut metagenome | biome: human gut; feature: human-associated habitat; material: faeces | place: Denmark | collected 2008/2010
CAAACTTACAACTGAATCCTGTTTCTATTTACACAAAATTTTGGACAGTGTCATATTTCAAGGAATTTATCCCCACTTCCGTGTGCATACTTCTTTCCTTGTTCTTTGCAATGGTGTTTCAGTTCAACGGAGGAGTTTTTCTTCCTACGTCTGTACAGATGCATTGGGTTGCCTGAAAGAAGATGTGATGATGGCGGGATATGCCTCATTTATCGGTATGACAGTGATTTTTCCCATTCTGTTTCGTCTGAAGTTTCGCTTTACTACCCGACAGATATTTATGATGGTATGTCCGGTACTTATCTGCTGCAATCTGGTGACGATGCACGTGCAGAATATCTTCATACTGGTCGTAACGTGCTTTATTTCCGGTTTTTTCAGAATGTGGGGTACATTTGAATGTTTTTCAAATATCCGTTTGAGTGTAACCCCCTCAGGAAATTTTTCCGTATTCTATCCGGTAATTTATATCATTGTACTCGAAAGCATCCAGCTTTCCGGACTTGTAGCCATACATATCAGCGATTGGGCAAACTGGCAATACATGCATTGGCTCGTCATCGGGCTGCTTGCTGTCGTGTGGTTATGCGTATTTTTTCTTACACGTCCCTTCCGGATGGCCCGCAAGGTGCCTCTGTATGGCATAGACTGGACAAGTGCTCTCCTTTGGGCTGTAGTGCTTTTCTCCATTGTATTTGTATGCATTTACGGCGAATATTACGACTGGCTTGACAGTGCTTTGACACGAGGCTGTATCGTACTGGCAGTGGTATGCACCCTTATCAATGTGAACCGAATGTTTACGACTCACCGTCCATACATCCATCCCCACGTGTTTAAGTACCGTCATTTCCCGACTATCCTGTTCCTTTTTCTGATGCTGTGTTTGTTTCTCACTACATCATCAGTTTTACAGGAAATGTTTATGAGTGCTATTCTGAAATATGATATGCTGAATGCCGTTTCGCTGAACTGGTGTGTATTTATCGGGATATTGGCAGGTGCAGGAGTTGTATCTACCGACAGGTAGTCCTGCGCAAAGGCTATAAACTGCTTATTACCGTCGGCTTCATGCTGATAGTAGTTTATCAGTACTATATGTATTTCCTTATCCATCCCAACTTGAATATTGAAAGCCTTTACATCCCCAACTTTCTAAAAGGACTAGGACACGGCATACTTTATATATCGCTGACCATCTATGTGGCCAAGACTGTCCCTTTCGAACATTTCTTTCAGGGACTATGTGTATTAAGCTTTATCCGCACCAGCATTGCTACTCCTTTGGGTACAGCCATATTAAACCGCTGGCTGAAGTACATGCAGCAGGATAATATCGGTCTGATAAGCCGTAAAATGGATTTGGTAAAAGAATGGATGCCTGATGTTTCCATCCAGCAATTGTATGAAGAAGTTACCCGTCAGACGCTTCTGACCAGTCTGAAAGAACTGTTTGGTGCAGTATGTATCGTGGGAACCATATTCCTGTTGTTTTTACTTAGTCAGAAAGTTTGGCGAAAACTATTGCGATATGTCAGAAGAAATCATCCCCGATACATTCAGCTTTTGAAACGTTCACAACCCGCGCAATAAAGCAGAAAGTTATTTTCTGCCGAAATCTGCCGGTACTTCTCCCCATAAATCAGTTTCCCATTTGCGCAGTGGAGTAGTATACTGATTCTCATTCAGCCATTTCTCTGCACGTTCGATAAGCTGGAATAATTCTTCGGTTTTCGCGGTACGTTCCAGCTTTGTTTTACATTTCTTCTGTTTCACCCAGTTCAACGCATTGCGGCTGTCTGAATAAATAGGCATGTTTATGCCCTTTTGTTTCATCAGCGCCAGACCATGGACAATAGCAAGGAATTCTCCGATATTATTTGTTCCATACATAGGTCCAAAATGAAAAATTTCCTGTCCGGTAAGTAAATACACTCCCCGGTACTCCATTGGTCCTGGATTACCGCTGCATGCAGCATCTACGGCCAGACAGTTTAAATCGAAATTTTCAGGGATTTTTTTCACTTCCGGTTCGTGTGTTGCTGTCTGACTTTTCTTCAGATACACATATGCAGGAGTAGCGAAAGCATGTTCTGCCTCTTCACGTGTAGCGAACGATTTATAAATAGCACCTTTGTAGTTCTTAATTTGTAGCTGGCAGTCGGTCCATGATGTATATATTCCTGGTTCCGCTCCTTTCCATACTACATAAAATTTCTGCTGCTTTGCCATAATCTGTATGATAGCGATATCAATAAACCAATTCACCACAGACTATGCAGAAGTTTCACACATATGTGTAGAAGTCTGTATAATCCGTGGTGAATAAAAGATAGTGTATGATTAATGTCTTAATTACATACGTTCAGGAACCTCAATACCGAGCAGTCCCATTGCCAGTTTGACGATCTTTCCTACATTCTGGCTCAAAGCAAGACGGAACACCTTCAATGCTTCATTTTCTTCACGTAGGATGCTGAAATCGTGATAGAACTGGTTGTATTCCTTTACCAGATCGTACGCATAGTTAGCAAGAATAGACGGATTATAGTCACTTCCGGCTTGGCGTACCACGTTTGTAAAGTCAGCAAGCATCTGAATCAGTCCCTCTTCTTTTGTACTCAGTTCCACACCTGTCGGTATAACAGCAGGAATGGTGATACCAGCTTCAGCAGCTTTACGCAAGATAGACTGGATACGAGCATATGTATATTGGATGAACGGACCTGTATTACCGTTGAAATCGATAGATTCTTTCGGGTTGAATGTCATATTCTTGCGAGCATCCACTTTCAGGATGAAATACTTCAGTGCACCCAAACCTACGATACGTGCGATATCATCAGCTTCTTCCTTAGTCAGGCCATCCAGCTTACCCAGTTCACTGCTGGTTTCTTTCGCTGTTTCTATCATTGCTTCCATCAGGTCGTCTGCATCTACTACCGTACCTTCACGGCTCTTCATCTTACCTTCCGGCAGTTCCACCATACCGTAAGAGAAGTGAACCAGATCCTTACCCCATTCAAATCCCAGCTTATCGAGCAGAATAGAAAGTACCTGGAAGTGATAATTCTGTTCGTTTCCTACTACATAAATCATTTTGTTGATTGGGAAATCCTGGAAACGAAGTTTCGCAGTACCAATATCCTGAGTCATATAGACAGAAGTACCGTCGGCACGCAGCAACAGCTTGTGGTCAAGACCTTCTGCAGTCAGATCAGCCCATACAGAACCGTCTTCTTTGCGATAGAAGAAACCTTTTTCCAGTCCTTCCAGCACTTTTTCCTTACCTTCCAGATATGTTTCAGATTCGTAGTATATCTTATCGAAGCTGACACCCATCATCTTGTATGTTTCGTCGAATCCGGCATATACCCAGTCATTCATTTTCTTCCACAAAGCGCGGATTTCAGGGTCATTTGCCTCCCATTTACGCAACATTTCACGAGCTTCCTGCATCAGTGGTGATTGAGCTTCTGCTTCTTCCTTGCTCAAACCTTTTTCCATCAACTCAGCTACTTCAGCCTTGTAATGTTTGTCGAAAGCCACATAATAATCACCAATCAAGTGGTCACCCTTCTTGCCTGATGATTCAGGAGTTTCTCCGTTACCATATTTCAGCCATGCAAGCATTGACTTACAGATATGGATACCACGGTCGTTTACGATATTTGTCTTTACAACCTTGTTCCCGTTGGCAGCCATTACATTGGCAAGTGCGTTACCCAGCAAGTTATTGCGGACATGTCCCAGATGCAGCGGCTTGTTTGTATTCGGTGATGAATATTCTATCATTACCAGCGGAGCATCTTCGGTAGCTTTCTGGATACCCCATTGATTATCAGCATGAATGCGGTTCAGCAGTTCAACCCATACATCCGATGCGATAGTCAGGTTCAGGAATCCTTTGATTACATTATAATTTGCGATAGCCGGTTCGTTCTTTTTCAGATATTCACCGATCTCCTGTGCTGTTTGCTCCGGTCCCTTCTTCGACATTTTCAGAAAAGGGAAAACCACAAGCGTAAGATGACCTTCAAACTCCTTCTTGGTTTTCTGTAATTGTACCATTTTGGCAGGCACTTCTGCACCGTACAATTCTTTTACCCCGTTGATGACGGAGGCAGTCAGTTTATCTTCTATTTTCATGTGTATATATGGTTTTGTATTTCCCGACATTTATCAGTTTGCGCAAAGATAGTGAAACTCGCCCGATTATGAATGGATTTAAAAAGAAATATGTACTATTCCGTTACCCATTCTAATTATTTCAATCTCCTATAATTCTTTCATTTTTAGCAATTCACTGAGAATTGTATCAGTGAAGGTATGCCAAATATTCAGGTGTACAGGCTTGTATTCCTTAAAAAATGCTTAAAAAATCAACCTCAAATATAAGTCGGTAGTCATTGTCCGGACATTCTGGATGGGCTTCTTGCTTACTTCCTACTCTCGCAACCTTAATCAAATATAAATCCTTTATTCCATTTCCTTTTATATATGGCATAAAATAGAAGAGTTTATTAAGGTGAATTGTTGAAGGAAACTTTCTTCCAGTATAATAAATTTTAGCAGACCCGTCAAGAAAGATGCTTGTATTCTCTTGTGGTATAAGACTAATCAAAACATGCTTCTCGAAATCAAGATTTGAATAATCTCGAATTATAGAATTATTTATAATATTTCGAGGATATTGTGCAGCAATTGTGTTTACTGAAACCTGTTTGATTATTCGAGATCTTATTGACTTATCATTCTCATTGTATTCCATCAAATCGGAAAAAGCTTGTTTCATTTGATTCGCAATATACCAAGCTAGACGAGGTGGTACTGCATTACCAACCATTTTATATCCGTCTTTGATATTAGAATACTTAAATACAAATTTGTCAGGGAATGTTTGAATTCTCGCACATTCTCTAACACTTAACCGTCGATATAAATGTTCAAATCCACAAGCAAAAATACATTGATTAGCAGAAATATGGGTCATTTTAGGAGCTTGAGGATGTTGTGGAGCATTTCTCGCCTGTGCCTGTATGGTAAATGAAGTTTCGTTCCATGTTCTAATCTATTTCTAGCCATATATCTACTATCGTATGGACCTATGTAAGTATCATGGTTAGCACGTTGACTATTTGTTTCAAGAACTGGTTCATCTTTATAATATCGAGGTTCTTCTATTATATCATCTATCACTTGACGAAGAGTAATAGGAGTTTCATTTACTGCATCAGGAAACTGAAATTTGTTTTTCAGGTCATTCCTTATCCCGATAAAAAATACACGAAACCGATCTTGTGGAATCTTATAATCAGCTGCGTTTAAAAGCTCATAACTTATTCTGTATCCCGCCTCTTTGAGTAGCCTTATAAAGCAGTTCAAAGAATCTTTGTGCTTTCCCTCAAGAATCCCCTGAACATTCTCTATTACAAAAAATTTCGGCAGCTTGTCTTTGACAATTCGAATATAGTCAAAAAATAGTTGCCCACGAGAATCTTCTATTCCTAAACGTTTCCCTCCTTCACTCCAAGCCTGACATGGTGGTCCTCCAATAATACCATCACAATCAGGAATATCTAAACCAGAAAGTGTGCGTATATCTGATGTATTCAATGTAGTATCAGGATGATTAAGTCTATATGTTTTATGTATAGACTTATCATATTCATTAGCCCATACAACATTGAATCCTGCCTTTTCGAAACCAAGGTCAAGTCCACCACACCCTGCAAAGAGTGACACAATATTTATTTTAATCTTGATAATTTATACCATGCCTGTCAAGCGCAGCACGAATACTCATAGCAACATGATAAGCAAGATTTACGGGTACGGCATTACCAATCATCTTATATCCCATATTAACATCAGTATAGAGAAATACATAATTGTCAGGAAAAGTTTGCACTCGAGCAACCTCACGCACGGACATTCTTCTATACAGATGTTCCTGGCCTGGCACAAAGATTTGTTTATTTTTTTCGATTTTTATCATTTTGGGAGCCTGAGGATGAAGCTGACATTGTCGACCACTTGCTTGAACAGTAAAACCCGGTTCATCCCAACTTCTTACTCTATTGCGAGACATGAATATTGGAGAGTAAGCACCGATGAAATACTCATGATTTGGAACTGCACACTTATCACCATTAGTCTTGTTTTTTTCTAAGGCAGGAATAGCGTTGTCTTTTAAGTCCCAAATACATTCACGAAGTGTTGGTTTATGTTCACATGGAGTTGGATACTCAAAATTACGAATATTTAAGTCTTTACGAAACCCTATGTAAAAGACACGATCACGATCTTCTGGAACGTCAAAGTCATTGGCATTAAGCATTTTGAGATTAACATCATAACCAGCCTCGTTAAAAAGTCTCATAAAACCCTCAACAGCCTCAGAATGACGTTTAGCCAACATGCCCGACACATTCTCAGCAACAAAAAATAAAGGTTGAGTGGACTTCAATATTCTGATATATTCATAAAATAGCTGTCCACGCGCGTCTTCTATTCCTTTAAGACTACCGGCCTCACTCCATGATTGGCAAGGAGGCCCACCTATAATACCTGTAACTCTTTCAGGAAACTTGCTTTCTTTCACACTTCTAATGTCACTTTCAATGAGATGCGTATCTGGAAAATTCGCCTTAAAAGTTGGACATATTTTGGAATCAAACTCGTTTGCAACAACAGTTCGGAAGCCTGCATTGTGAAAACCTTTATCAAGCCCACCAGCTCCAGAGAATAAACTAATGAGTTTCATTTAATAATAATATGTTATAAGTTTGGAGTTTATCAAATTAGCTGGATTCTGCGGATCTTCTATTTCTTCATTAGATATAGAAACTCCATTCTCTTTACAAAATTCTTCAAACTCGTCAATATTTTCGAAGTCGTTGTATTTGTCCTCAGGAATTAATGCCACCAATTTAAATTTGTAGTTTACTATTTCATCCGTTAAATACTCAAAATGTTGAAACGGTGTCTTAATTAGCCACATACCTCGTACTCGGAGATCTGAAATTCCAAGATGGTCTACTTTGTTAATTCTCCCAAGTTCATTGGTTTCTGCAAGTTCTACTTCGTCAAGCGATTCAAGACCAGCTTTTATCACATTCTCAACGTTTTCATAAATATCATGTGAATCACAGTACAAATCACCATATACAAAAAATATATTATGCAATTCTTTTTCGTCGATCTGTCCAACTACGTAAAGCATGTCTTTCTCTTCCCATTTCTCACACGTACGACAAGCGTTGCATATTTTGGGATTGCCTGAACGAAGCTTATTTTTGGGATAGCTACTATTCAATTGGAGTTGTGATGTTCCAAGCGTTTTTATTTTTTTTATTTCAATTGCATCACTATTAATAAGCATAGCATCAGGAGGGTTCGTACTATTGCCTAGATAAGAAAATGTTCGACTATATGCCTTCTTTATAGAGCGTATGTCTTGATCTAAACAACCTGCAAATGCATTCTTCACAAAATCTTCAAAAGCAGCCCCCATTTGGTTTGCTCGATTTTGAATATCCCCCTGTGGATTCTCGACGATCTCAAGAGATGATTTTTCAACAATAGCTTGTATCGCTGTTAGTATATTGCCACCCATATATCTTTACCGCTCTTGTTATATTAAATTTCAGTCTGTTTATATTGGGGTCAAAAGTAATAAAATTCTATGAGATGAACGATTTTTATATAAAAAAGGAACGTCATCTTCTCCCTAGGGAATAGGAGAGTGACGTTCCTTACATGTTATGAAGAATTAAAGGGTTCTGTTATTCAGCTATACAGATACTTACACGGTTTTCTTCCGGTGTGCTAAATGGCTGTACGGTATCACCTTTGTAATCTACAGTGATACGCTGGCTGTCGATACCCATTTCTTTCAGTTGGGTAGCTACATTTTCAGCACGTTTCTTAGAAAGGCGCATGTTGATATCTGCATTACCAGTCTGCTTGTCTGCATATCCACAGATGGTAACTTTACATTCAGCATGGTTCTTCATAAATTCTGCCAGCTTTTCAATCTTCTGTTTTTCTCCGCTGCGGATAGCAGAAGAATTAAGCGCGAAGAAGACATTTTCTGTCATAGTTACCTTTTCCTGTTTTACCGGAGCAGGCTGTTGTACCGGTTTCGGTTCTTCTTTTACAACGGGAGCCGGTTGCGGAGTCGGTTCATAATAAACAGGTTCTGTCTTGCGTGAAGTCTTTCCGAATTTGATAGTAAATCCGGCAAGCGCATTAAACTGCCAGTCTGCATTGCCAGCCTTCTTTGAATTGAATTTATCCGACAAAACATTAGCGTTTACTTCGATATTGAAGAACAGACTAGAGGTCAGTCGCAGATTTGTACCCAATCCGAATCTACCTACCGGGCTGATCTTATTATCTGTCCATAAGTAGCGCAGATCATAGCCTTTGTTAGCCAATGCTACAGCTTCATCATTGTTGAAGCCACCATTCAGACCCACACCAGCAAACAAGTATGCATTGAAGAAACGGTCTGGATTATAGCGGCAGAACAAGTTGCCCAAATTCAGTGTAGCATCTACATTGCCCTGCAAGTAGTTATACTTGTAAAGTTGTCCGTCGGCAGCCCATCCTCCTTTAGCCTGCCAGCCGCTTATTCCGGCACGCAGTCCCCAGAGTGGTGTAAACTGATAGCCGCCGTAGATAGCAGCTGCTGGAGAAATCAGGTCCCCGAATTTCGCTTCACCACGTGTGTGTGCTGCACCGGCTTGTACTTGCATGAACCAATGAGGAACAAACTCTGTTTTTCCTTCTTCCTTGATTTGTGGGGAAGATGTTTGTGCGTTTCCGGCGATTACGCTCATCAGCAATAATGCTGCCGGGAGAATTCGTTTAGTAATCATAGGCTAAACATTTATTTGTTATTTAAAAAGAATGGGGATGACGACCTCCGCCACCCCCATACCTTATATTAGTGTTTCTCTATAGAGAAATTAGTTTTTACTATTTTCACTACTCAAAACTGTTACCTTACCAGTAGCTTTGATAACTGCAATAGTACCTGCTGTTACAGTAGCTTCAGAAGTTGCAATCTTATTATTCTGGAGAAGAGCACCTTCATTGTTCCATGTAATAGTTCCATTGTTAGCAATTGTCAAACGGTTACCGAATGATTCCCAAGAGTCTGAGTCTGAACCGCTCAAGCCATATACCATGCTGAAATAGTTTGCATTTGTGATAGCATATGCTTCAGCATTCTTAGCAACAAGTGCACCCTTTTCATAGATTACTTCATTTGCTACACCCTTGATAACAACTGCTTTAGCCAAGTCAGCTGTTGTTGGGCTAGCTAATGTCTTCAGTTCAACTGCATTTATTGAAACTTCGAACGGAGTTGAGAAGCGAACTTTGTATTCCATTGTTTGTACTTCACCATTGGCAAGAACAATATTGAAGTTAACAACATAATCACGTGATGGAGTTGTTAATGCTTGTGTCAACGCAATATCTTGCTTCTTAGCAGTATATACTTCGCTACTTGTATTTGTTGTTATATCTGCACCACTTTGGATCTGACCTCCTACTAATGGTAATTCTGCATACATATTAGTATGGTTAGCTGCCAGTTTGTAGTTTGCTAAGTATTCAGTGAAGTGTTCCTTGATACCAGAAACCATCTTCCATTCTTTATTACCATTTACAGTTTCAACTCTACCTTTTACTTCTACCATATCTTTTTCACCAGCAACTAAGTAATCCTTATTCAATGTTGGGAATGTGATATCATCAGCAATAGTATAAGTGAATTTAACAACTACATTTGGATATACTTTCTTATTCTTAGAAGTAAATGTAATAGTAGCTTCACGTTCTTTACCAAGTAACTCTACAACTTTTACAGTAGTAGGATTGATATCAATGGTAGCAGCGTCAGAAGATGTTGCACTTCCGTTATCCCACCAATTGTTAGTTAATACGACACCAGTTTCAGCTTTAATATCGCTTGCTGTTGGTTCATTGTAATTTGTATGGAATGTTTCTGCTGTTAATCCATATTTGCTATAGAACTGGTTAACTACCTGCCATGCAAGAGCATTTACTTTAGTATTTGCTGAGATAGCATCCAGTTTCTGGTAATTGATAGTACCACAAGCAACTGTTAATACTTCATCTTCTTTATCTTCAGCAGGAGCACTTTCTACGATGTCAAGTTTGATATAACCTGTAGCAACTACTGTACCGTTTACCAATGCTTTAGCCAAGAAGATAGGAGTACGTCCGATTGCAGCAGTTGTGTAATCGTTTACTGTTACGATACTTCCATCCAAGTTTACGAATTCTTGTTGGTTTGTTGTACCATCACTACCTAAATATTCTTCAGGTTTAGAGAATTCATATGTTAAGCCATCGATATTTAAATTTTCTAATGTAGTGTTTGGAGCTGCTAATGCATCTTTTGCCCAAGTCCATACCAATGTCTTTAAGTCTATGCTTTCTGTATAAACCAAGTTAGCATCTGTTTCTTTGATATTCTTAACGTCTGTTGGATATTCATTTGCTGCATCAAAGATAAATTCAGGTGCTTCAGTTGGATTGATGATAGCAAAGTTTTTCAAATCTTCGCTAGTAACTTTTGCATAATCAGAAGCGATGTTGTTACCATTTGCAGTATTAGTACCGTTCAATGCGAAGATTGCAATCTCGTCAGCATTTAAATCTGCGATAGATTTTTTAGATTTCAAAGAAACAATCATTTCGCCATCACCACGAGAAACTTCGCTAATAGCTAACAGATCGTTTACATTGTCACCTTCTGCACGAGTAACTACTTTACGATCAATAATGCTCCATTCCCAACCTTCAATGTTTGCGTTGTTAGGATTCAAACGGAAGTGAGCTGTTGCATCAGTGCTTTCCAAAACATCTCCGTCTTTTACGATGTTATAGAAGCTAACTACCGGCATGCTAGTTTCTTTATCAATAACATAAGGAATTACAGCCAAAGACTTCAATTCACCCCAAGTTTCGATAACAAGAACTTCTCCTTCTGCTACACCATCAATATTACTGATAAGCAATTTTCCATTAGCGCTATCATATACAGCTACCGGTGTATTTTCTGGAATCCAGCTCATTGTTGTTTCGGCCTGATTTCCTTCAGAATCTACTTCAATCCAGAAACCATTTTCACCTGGAATGTAATACTTACCATCCTTACCATCTTCGCCAGCAGGACCTTGTTCGCCAGCAGGACCTTGTTCACCAGCAGGACCTTGTTCACCAGCAGGACCTTGTTCGCCCTGTTCACCTTTTTCTCCTCTAGATGGCTTACCTGTATCGTTACCATCAATGAACCAGTTACCATTGTCACCAATTTCAATAACTGAACCCGGAGTACCGTCTGTTCCGTTAGTCAATTCAAATGTTTTACCGTCACTTAAAGTAACTTTAACGCCATTTTCTGTGTCATCAACACTTGTAATGACAGCACCAGCTTCGATGGCTTTTTGCAGTTCTGCTACTGTTTTTTCCAATGCATCAACTCTTTCATTCAAGCTGTTGATGTCATCATCGTAATCAGAGCAAGATACCATACCCCCTGCGAGGAATAAACTTCCTAACAAAAGGGCTCCATAGAATTTTTTCTTCATACTTTTAATTAATTAATGAATGATAATTGATAATGTTCTTTACTTTTATTTATCGCTTTTTATTTGATTGTGCAAATCTAGGCGTAAATACTGCGTGTCTGCTTGTCTATTTGTATATAATTGTGTATTTTTCGACAAAAGTGTAAAATATTAGTCTTTTTCACTTTTGGCACGATGTCCTTTCTTCCAAACGGAAGGAGGAATCCCTTCTTTCTGTTTGAACTGCTTGCTGAAATGTGCTTGGTCTGCAAAACCTACCATTTCAGCAAGGTCGCTCAAGTTTATTTCAGGAGATGATATGATCTTTTGCTTTGCCTCTTCAATGCGGAGGTCGTTTAGCCATCCGTTGAAATTGGTCTGGTATGTTTCGTTTATGTAATTTGACAAATATGTACGGTTTATGCCGATTCCACGGCTTAAATCTTGTATGGTGACGCCCAATTGCAGATACCCTTTATGCTGTACCCATATTGTAATTTTTTCTTTAATAATATCGCTTCCCTGTCCATGACGTTTTTCCTCGGGCTTAGGTGTCTCGGGCTTGTTATTTGTTTCTTCCGGGGCTGTTTTAACTTCTTGATTTGCCGCTTCGATTGGGGCTATAATACTATAATTATGATACTGTATGCCGAGCGAAATGAAAAATACCGTATAGCATAAAGTGAATATTTGTAAGTAGATTTCGTTTGGATAAACTTCTGCTACTATGCCCATTACACCTATGATAAATGCTGCCATCCATATGCGGAAGGGGTATTTTTTAAAGTTGCTCGATTCAATGTTCTTCTTTTTTAGCCAAATCCTCGAAATATGTATGTATATTATTGTGTAAAAGGCAAATTGTATGACATGGCATGATACCAGCAGATAGTAAAACCATCCTTCATGCATCCCCTTTGCAACAAATAGGTAGATGATATTTGCTGTACATAATACTGTCGTATAAAATACCTGATACTTAAGGAAGTTTTTTAGCTTGTTTTTATCGTATAAGGGATATACAAATACCCAGAAAACCAATAGGGTTTCTACCGGAAGTATTGTTTGTATAAAGCTTCTTTTATCATATATATCTATAACATTTCCAAAGTAGGCAAACAACAGCGCTGATATACCTGGCATTAAAGATGCTATTTTTACTATTGTATAACCCTTTTGGTAGTTTTTCTTATTACTACTTTTGGGTATGGCTGAGTAGTGTAAAAATATGGCTGTCAGTATACAGCATATTCCTGATGTGATTTCAAGTATTGAAACATTGTCCCCCATAACTTTTCTATATAGATATAATCTATTAACTTTTGTAGGGGCTAATTTATGAAATATGTATGATTGACAAAATTTTTATTTGTCAAACTGTAATATTTTTTTGATTTTTGGTTCTGTTTTTATGAATAGACAAAAATATTTAGGCGGATATTTCATTTGTATACTAATATTGACAAATAATTCTCGGAAAACATCTCGTTTGCTATGTCTTGCAGTTGTTGTGCAGTCAATGCTTCTATGCGATGAAAGACTTCTTCTTTTTCTTCGTAACGCTTATAGTGTAGGAAGCATTTTGCCATATCGAGTGCATTGTTTTCAAAGTTGTCACTTGCTACTCCGATTTGTCCGATGATTTGTTTTTTTGCAGCGTGTAGTTGTGTGGTTGTAAGCGGATGGTCGCATAACTTTTTAAGTTCTTTATGTACGAGTTCGGTACAGTAATCGGCATCCTCCTGATCACAACCAAAGTAAATGCAGAATGTTCCGGTATCAGTATAAGCTGTCAAGTTCGATTCTACATTGTATACCAGCCCGCGCTTTTCACGCAGTGAAACATTCAGCCGGCTGTTCATTCCGGGTCCTCCTAGGATATTGTTAAGTAGATAAAGGCCTGTTCGTCGTTCATCGTAGGCATTGTATCCACGTCCACCAATCATTACGTGTGCCTGATGAGTGTCTTTGTGTAGAGTGAGTTGCTTGGGCAGGTAGGCATGTGGCGCCTGACGTTGGTAATTGTCTACGTTTGAAAAAGGAATGTTTGCCGTAGCTTTTTCTATGGTGCGAACTACCCGTTTGAAATCGATATCTCCCTGAACAAAGAATACCATGTTGGCAGGCTTGTAATATCTTCCAGTAAAGTAAAGTGCATCCTGACTTCCGAAGTGTCGGAGTTGTTCCGGTTTACCTAGTATGTTTCGTCCCAACGGGTGGTTGGGAAATATCAGCTCTTCAAAATCATCGAATATCAGTTCTGCGGGACTGTCTTCGTAACTTTGTATTTCATCGATAATGACTTCTACCTCCTTGGTTATTTCCTGCTCGGGAAAGATACTGTTGAAAACAATGTCTGTCAGCAATTCCACGGCACGGGAAAAATGTTCTTTCAGGAAGGCACTGTATATAACTGTTTCCTCCTTATTAGTATAAGCATTCAAATCGCCTCCTACATTTTCCATGCGATTCAGGATATGCCATGCACGGCGTTTGCGGGTTCCTTTAAATATAAGGTGTTCTACAAAATGAGCCATTCCTTGTTCGTTGGTAAATTCATCACGCGTTCCGGCATCGACGACAAATCCGCAATATGTTACATTGGTAGGGCTGGGAGCGTGGATAATACGCAGTCCGTTTGGCAAAATAAAAGTATTGTATGGCATGAGTTTTCTTCTTTGCATGGATTTTCGTTGCAAAAATACAATAATACTTATTGTCGTAACTGAAAAAATACAGATATTTGCAGGTATATTGATTTTCTTCGCTACAGACTGCACTGGCTGTTCCTGGCCGTTTGCGGTATTATATAAATTAAGGTATTATGAATAAAATTGCAATATTCTGTTCGGCTTCCGATCACATCGATCCGATTTATGCCGAAAAAGCTTCCGAACTGGGTGCATGGATTGGTAAAACCGGAAAGTGGCTCATTTATGGAGGTTCGAATACAGGACTTATGGAGGCTGCTGCCCGCTCTGCAAAAGAAAATGGAGCTATGATAATGGGAGTTGTTCCTGCCAAGCTGGAAGAAAGGGGGGCTGTCAGCGATTTGCTTGATGTGACGTTTCGTGCTGTCAATCTGAGTGACCGTAAGGATGTCATGCTGCAAGAAGCAGATGTGGCTGTTGCGTTGCCTGGTGGAGTGGGAACGCTCGATGAAATATTTCATGTCATGGCTGCCGCCACAATAGGTTATCACGAAAAGGAAGTGATATTTTATAATGTTAATGGTTTCTGGAACGGGATTCTTGAATTTCTTGCCGGGCTGGAAACACAACACTTCGCTCATCGCCCGCTGAAAAATTATTTCACTGTGGCCAACACTTTCGATGAGCTGAAACAATTACTCGAATATTAATTTACTAAACTCATCATAATATGATTTCATCTATTCACGAACTGTTGCAGCGTGAAGCACAGGCTGTATTGAATATTCCCGTAACAGATGCATACGAGAAGGCCGTTGAGCTGATTGTAGAACAAGTACACCGCAAAAAAGGAAAGCTGGTAACCAGTGGAATGGGAAAGGCTGGACAGATTGCCATGAACATTGCTACTACTTTTTGTTCTACGGGTATTCCAGCTGTTTTTCTTCACCCCAGTGAAGCTCAACATGGCGATTTGGGAATTTTGCAGGAAAATGACTTGCTGCTTCTTATATCCAATTCGGGTAAAACGCGTGAAATCGTGGAACTGACCGATTTAGCAGATCGTTTGAATCCGTCGTTGAAGAAGATTGTCATTACCGGAAATCCGGAAAGTCCGCTTGCTGAAGCTGCGGATATCTGTCTTGCTACTGGACATCCGGACGAGGTTTGTCCGTTGGGTATGACTCCTACCACTTCTACTACCATCATGACTGTTATCGGAGATATACTGGTGGTAGAAACTATGAAGCAGACAGGATTTACTATTGAAGAATATAGCAAGCGCCATCATGGAGGTTATCTGGGCGAGCGCTCCCGTGCGTTGAGTAAATAAACAGATTTTTGCTTATGAGAAAGGTTATCGGTATAGGGGAAACGATTCTTGATATTCTGTTCCGCGACGGACAGCCACAGGCGGCTGTCCCGGGCGGCTCTGTTTATAACGCTGTAATTTCACTGGGAAGAATGGGGCAGAATGTTACCTTTATCAGTGAAACGGGAAACGACCGTGTGGGAGAGATGATTCTGGCAAACATGCGTGAAAACGGAGTTGATACGGCAAATGTGAATGTCTTCCCGGAGGGAAAGTCGCCGGTGTCGCTGGCTTTTCTGAACGAACGGAATGATGCCGAGTATATTTTCTATAAAGACTATCCTCGCCAGAGGCTGGAAGTAAATATGCCTGAAATATCGAGTGATGATATTATCATGATCGGTTCCTATTTTGCTATTACTCCTGTGTTGCGTGATAAAGTAAAAGAGTTGCTTGACCGTGCTCATGATGCAGGCGCAATCATATATTATGACGTCAACTTCCGCAGTACGCATGCTAATGAGGCTATTAAGTTGATGCCTACTATTATAGAGAACTTTGAGTATGCCGATATCTTAAGGGGTTCGACAGAAGATTTTCAGAATATGTTCCGTCAGCCGGATGCCGATAAGGTGTACAGCGATCATGTAGAATTCTACTGTCCGAACTTTATTTGTACCGATGCTGATGGTGATGTCCGTTTGCGTACGAAACATGTATGTAAGGATTATCCGGTGACTCCGCTGAAAGCGGTAAGTACCATTGGAGCTGGCGATAATTTTAATGCCGGTGTGGTATACGGGTTGCTGAAATATCGTGTCCGTCGGGCTGATCTTGCCGAACTGACGGAGGCGGATTGGGATGCAATCATCCGCTGCGGAATGGATTTCAGTGCAGACGTGTGTAAGAGCGTAAGTAATTCTGTATCAAAGGAATTTGCGGAGTCTTACCGCTAATGCTGAAGTCTCTCAAAAACTTCATGTAAAGTACTTGATTTTTTGTACAAATTTTAAAAATATGTCGAGAAGTTTTTCCTGATTTCTCGGCATATTTTTCGTGTGCCTTCACGTACTTGACAAAACATGCTTCCAGGAAGATATGTTTTGTCAGGTACATGAAGGGTTAAACACTAGAATTTTTCTTCATTTTCGGCTATCAGTTTCTTTATGCCTTGTTGGAAAGCGATAAATCCTCCACCTAATACACGGCCTTTATCATAGAAAACAGCCGACTGTCCTGGAGTGATGGCTGAAGCTTCAGCCTTGAATTTTACAAGGAGGTGTCCTTCGTCCAGTAAGATAACCTGACAAGGAATAGGGCGACTACGGTAGCGGATTCGTACGGACAGGTCGGGGCATTCCAGCAATTCCTGTAAATCTATTACATTTATATCTTCTACAAGCATATACTCGGCTTTCAACTGTTCGGCATCTCCCAGCATGACTGTGTTTTTGGCAGGGTTGATTTTCAGAACATACGCTGGACGTCCGAGTGCGATTTCCAGTCCTTTGCGCTGTCCGATAGTATAATAGGCGAAACCTTTGTGTTGACCTAACTTCAGTCCTTTGCTGTCGACAAACCATCCTGTTCCGATTCGTTCGTCGATATCCGGACAGTGTTCTCTCAAAAAGTCCCGGTAATCTTTATCGATGAAACAGACTTCCATGCTTTCTCCTCCTTTGGCTTTGGCTTCAAAGCCTTTTTCTGCGAGGTAAGCCCTTACCTCGGTTTTGATCATTCCTCCTAATGGGAACACCATACGTTTCAATATCTCTTGTGGAAGTTTCCATAGAAAATATGACTGGTCTTTTGTCGGATCATCACCGGTTACTATATATCGGTGCTCCTTTCTGTCTTCCAGTCGGCAGTAATGTCCTGTGGCAATCTGTGCACAGCCGGTACGGTCGGCCCATTCGCATAAGATGCGTTCCTTAAACAGCGGGTTACACATGACGCAAGGATTGGGAGTGCGTCCCTTCATGTATTCGTCGATAAAATATTGTACGATGACATTGTGGAATTCCTCGCGGGCATCGGCAACATGATGTTCTATACCCAGACGTTCGGCTAGAGCCTTTGCTTCTAATATTTCGTCGGGTTGTTCTTGTTCCGGAGTTGAAAAGTGGGAAGGTATATCCCAGGTTCTCATAGTCACACCTACAACTTCATAACCTTGTTCTTGTAGCATAATGCAGGTAGCGGAACTGTCAATTCCTCCACTCATTCCTACTAGTATTCGTTTCTCTTTTTCCATGTTGTAAAATCTGCCGTTTGTATAAGACAAAAGTAAAGATAAAAACAGAATTCTTCTACGAATGTTTGTAGAATATGTGTTTATAAATATTGTATAACAATTCAGTTGGCATTTTTTAACATTATGGCTTTTGTAAATACTTTAAACTCTTAAAAGATTTAAGATGATTTTATTAAAAAAGTAAAATGATACTCTATCTTGGTGTTTAACAAATTTTGTAAAGTTTTAATGTGGCGTTTTTTGCTTATATGTTTATTTATAGTGTCAAAACGATATGTTTTACCTTCTTTATGTGTGTATATATAATAATATATCATCTCATATTATAATGTTTGATTGTGCAATAACATTTCGTACTTTTTTCATAATTTATTTTATTTTTCCAATCTCTTGGTTATTTTTGCATCTCGATTAACAACAATTAGTTAGTAAAAAGAAGGCTTATTGGATAAAAAATAAGGTTCTGTAGAGAGTGTTTTTTGATTTATATTAATTAATTAAAATTCTTTTTTATGAAGAAATTTAAATTTTGAAGAAATATAAATTTTCCCTTTCTTATTCTCTTTGGGTCGCATTTCCATAAATGAGATGTAACGCCTGCTTGACCGTGAGGTTCGGTAAGAGATATTTATAGCGGATACCATTGTTTTTAATCTCTCTTAAAAATGGTATCCGCTTCTTTTTTATAGAAAAAGTTCAGGCTGACGTGGTGTGCTGAATTTCTCGTGTAAAATAGCTGTAAACGGAGTGTTATAGATACGGGCTCCGTTAGGACATTCTTTTACACAAGCACAACAGCGTATACAGCGGTTTACATCTGTTTCGATATGGCTGCCGTCGTTGCTGATACGTATGGCGTGGGTAGGACAGACCTCTATACATTCTCCACAAACAAAGCAATCTTCATTGCAGACTGGAGCTGATGGCTTGGAAGCCTGTATCAGTTTATAAGGAGAAGTACCTTTTATAAAAAAAGATCCAATCAGCATAGACAATTTATCCCCCATAGCTTTTAACCGGCATCCTGCTTGCAGAGAAGGAGTCAGCGTGCTTAATGCTTCTGAATTCTGCATTGCTTTTTCCAGTTTTTTCAAACTGTCGGCTCCGAATGTGCGGGCTATTTGTAAATCGGTCGCATCGGGGCGTCCGGCTGCAACAGGCATTTCGGCTGTGCTGTAACTGTGTTCTCCGATAAATGCTCCTGCCGAGAGAGGAGTGAATCCCAATGATGCTACTGTGTCACGCAGTTCCAACAGAGCATCTTCATAGTCGCGGTTACCATATACCACTACGACGATTGCCGGGGAATTGTTACCTTTCAGGCGCTTGATGCGTTGCAAGGCAACCGGAGCAACACGTCCGCCATATACAGGTGCAGCAATGACTGTAAGTGAATCGTTTATTTCGATAGGTGAGTCACTTTCATCGAGTGTCAGGTCGGTTTCAATTCTTCTTCCCATACCAATTCCTTCGCCAATAGCACGTGTTATTTTAGCAGAAGTATGAGTCGGAGAGAAAAATACCAGATGATTGGTGCTAAGTTCGTTCATAGGCTTTAAAGTAAAAAAGTTAGTTGTAGTTCTTGCAAAGATAAAGTTTTTTATATCGTTCTTCACACGATTTATTTGTACTTTTGCATCATTATGGAAGAACAATTCGACATACGTGATTATAAACCTACAGGAAAAGAACGGGATTTCGAGAATGCCCTCCGACCACTACAGTTTGGTGACTTCAGTGGTCAGGATAAGGTAGTCGACAATCTGCGTATCTTTGTCAAGGCAGCCAGGCTTCGTGCTGAAGCGCTTGACCATGTTTTGCTTCATGGTCCTCCCGGATTGGGAAAAACAACATTGAGCAATATTATTGCCAATGAACTGGGGGTTGGATTTAAAGTAACTTCCGGTCCTGTACTTGATAAGCCGGGTGATCTTGCCGGTGTCCTGACAAGTCTTGAACCGAATGATGTATTGTTCATTGATGAAATACATCGTTTGAGCCCGGTGGTGGAGGAGTATTTATATTCGGCAATGGAAGATTACCGGATTGATATCATGATAGACAAAGGTCCGTCGGCACGTAGCATTCAGCTGGACTTGAATCCGTTTACGCTGGTGGGAGCTACTACCCGCAGTGGATTGCTTACCGCTCCGCTCCGTGCACGTTTCGGAATTAATCTCCATTTGGAATATTACGATGATGCAGTATTGTCGCGTATTATTTTGCGCTCGGCCAGTATCTTGGGTATTCCATGTGATGTAGATGCCGCAGGCGAGATTGCTTCGCGCAGTCGTGGTACTCCCCGTATTGCCAATGCCTTGTTACGTCGTGTACGTGATTTTGCTCAGGTGAAAGGCTCTGGACGGATTGATGTGGAAATAGCTCGATATGCACTGGAAGCGCTGAATATTGACCGTTACGGACTGGATGAGATAGACAATAAGATACTTTGTACCATTATTGATAAGTTCAAGGGAGGTCCGGTAGGACTGACAACGATTGCTACGGCACTTGGGGAGGATCCCGGAACGTTGGAAGAAGTGTACGAGCCATTCTTGATAAAGGAAGGTTTTCTGAAGCGGACTCCACGCGGACGAGAAGTTACGGAGCTGGCTTATAAGCATCTGGGACGGAGTATATATAATAATGTAAAAACACTTTTTGATGATTAATTATGGTGTGTGCCATAACAGCGGCACACACTTTTATTTTTTATAGACTATGGCTGGACTGAAATCGTTAGCAAAAGATACGGCTATTTATGGATTGAGCAGCATTGTAGGACGTTTTCTTAACTATCTGCTTGTGCCACTTTATACCGCAGTAATACCAGCATCGACAGGTGGTTACGGTGTGGTGTCGAATGTGTATGCATATACGGCACTTATCTTGGTCTTTCTGACATTTGGTATGGAAACAGGATTCTTCCGTTTTGCCAATAAGTCGGGTGAACATCCGGAAAAGGTATATGCCAATACGTTGATTTTTGTAGGTGGGCTTTCGCTGATTTTTGTTATACTGTGTATGCTGTTCCTGCATCCCATTTCCGCATTGCTAGAGTATCCCGATCATCCCGATTATATTGCGATGATGGTACTTGTGGTTGCCCTGGATTCATTTCAGTGTATTCCGTTTGCTTATCTGCGATACAAAAAACGTCCGATAAAGTTTGCATCTATCAAGCTGTTCAATATTGTTGGTAATATTCTCCTGAATCTTTTCTTCCTCTTGTTGTGTCCGTGGCTGGATGTTCATGCCCATCAACTGGTTTCATGGTTTTACCGTCCGGAATATCTGGTAGGATATATCTTTGTGTCGAATCTGATCATGTCGCTGGTACAGATGTTTTTCTTCATCCCGGAACTGAGAGGTTTTTCTTATCGTGTGGATAAAGTTCTGCTGAAACAGATGATTTCTTATTCATTCCCGATTTTGGTTTTCGGAGTGGTGGGCATATTGAACCAGACGATTGACAAAATGATTTATCCATTCTTGTTCGATGACCGTCAGGAAGGGTTGGTGCAGCTTGGAATATATAGTGCTACCAGTAAAGTGGCTATGATAATGGCTATGTTTACCCAGGCTTTCCGTTATGCTTACGAACCCTTTGTCTTTGGTAAAAACAAGGAGGGAGATAACCGTAAGATGTATTCGGCAGCAATGAAGTATTTCTTTATCTTCTCCTTACTGGCTTTTCTTGCTGTGATGTTTTATATGGATATACTTCGTTATATGGTAGCGCGTGATTATTGGGAAGGACTGAGTGTAGTAGCTATCGTAATGGGGGCAGAAATATTTAAGGGTATTTATTTTAACTTGTCTTTCTGGTATAAACTGACGGATGAAACACAATGGGGAGCATATTTTTCAATCATCGGATGTGCGGTAATTCTGGTATTGAATATATGGTTGGTTCCGACTTATGGATATGTCGCTTCTGCATGGGCATCAGTGGCCGGTTATGGAGTAATAACCTTGTTGTCTTATATCATCGGACAGAAAAAATATCCGGTCAGCTATCCTTTAAAGAATATGGCTGTTTATCTGATACTGGCTGCAGTTTTATTTGTTCTTTCGCAGGAGGTTATAATATCTAATGTCGGATTAAGATTAGTGTTCCGTACCTTATTATTGTTGATATTTATCGCCTATATATTAAAAAAAGATTTACCTTTGAAAACAATCCCTTTTGTGAACCGTTTTGTTAAATAAAACACAGTTTTAGGTTATGGAAAGAGATAAAAAATTTATTATCAGGAAGTTTTTTAATGAATATCTGGACTTGAACCGTAGCAAGGAAGATGAACAGGTGACTGTTGATTCCATCCGGAATGGGGTGGAGTTTAAAGGTACAAACTTGTGGGTACTTATTTTTGCTACTTTTATTGCTTCACTTGGGTTGAATGTGAATTCTACGGCGGTAATTATCGGTGCGATGTTGATATCTCCGCTGATGGGACCGATTATGGGAGTAGGACTTGCTGTCGGGTTGAATGACTTTGAGCTGATGAAACGTTCATTGAAAAGTTATCTGGTGGCAACTTTGTTTAGTGTAACTACCGCAACGATTTATTTTTCATTTACTCCGCTTGATGAAGTTCAGTCGGAGTTGCTTGCGCGTACATCACCTACTATCTATGATGTGTTTATTGCTTTGGTGGGTGGTCTGGCTGGTATTGTAGCATTGGCTACAAAAGAAAAAGGAAACGTGATTCCGGGAGTTGCTATTGCTACGGCGTTGATGCCTCCGCTTTGTACTGCCGGATTTGGACTGGCAACAGGCAACCTGCTTTATTTCTTGGGAGCTTTTTACCTTTATTTTATTAATTCTGTTTTTATCAGTCTGGCTACTTATATAGGAGTACGGGTAATGCATTTCCAGCGTAAGCAGTTTGTTGATAAGGTAAGAGAAAAGTTGGTCCGGAAATATATCATCGGTATTGCAATTGCTACCATGTGTCCGGCCGTTTATCTGACATATAACATTGTACGTGAAACGATTTATCATTCTTCTGCTAACAACTTTATTACTTCTGAACTCCAATTCCCGGATTCTCAGATTCTGAATCGTGAAATCTCATTTGACAAACGGGAGATTAAAGTGGTATTTATCGGAAAGGAAGTTTCAGAGGAACAAATACAGAATGCGCGGAATAAACTTGCTGATTATAAGCTGGATCAGACAAAATTGGTCGTTTTTCAGGGAGTTAATGGAGCCGGTGCGATGGATATAGGAAATATTAAGTCGATGGTAATGGAGGATTTTTATAAGAATAGTGAGAGGCAGCTTATGTCACAACAAGCTGCACTTGACTCACTGAATCGTTTGTTACCAGATTTTACAGGTTCGAATTTGATGAATGAGAAGATGGGGCAGGAGATTAAGGTTCTTTTCCCATGTATAAAAACAATTTCTGTTTCAAAGAGTCTTCAGCTTCGTGTAGACAGTCTTCGTATGGATACCTTAACTTATGCTTTTGTTGATTGCGACCGGAGTCTTTCCAAACAGGAAAAAGACAAAATGTTGGAATGGCTTCAGGCACGCACAGGAACGAAAAAGCTTCGTCTGGTTGTAGAATAACAGGAATACGTGTAAGAACTGATATAGAAGCCCGCCCTTGACACACAAGTCAATCGGCGGGCTTCCGAGTGTAGAAGTAAGGGGTATAGAGCTCGTTTGAGTTCGTTTAATATCCTCCTCCAAGGGCGTGATATAGATTGATGACACCTTGAATTTCATCGAAACGGCCGGTGACAGTGTTAAGCTCTGCTTGTAGCAGTGTCTGACGTGCGGTTAATACTTCCAGATAATTTTGAGAACTGTGTTACATGAGTAATTCGGCACTTCGTAAGGCGGAACGGAGAGAAGCTGATTGTTGCTCATCGATTTGGATACGCTGGCGAGCCGTCTGCCACTGTACCAGTGCATCATTTACTTCTGCTCCTGCATTTAGCAAGCTTTGTTGGAAAGTAAGCAAAGCTTCTTCCTGCTGTGCTTTGGCTATTTTCAGATTAGCAATGTTTTTCCCTCGGTTAAAGAGAGGCTGTACAAGTGAACCGACAGCTGAAAGTAACCACTGCCCTGGATTGGAAATGACTGTTCCTGTACCATTGGTCCATCCTGCAGATCCTTAAGGTAGGGGCAGTTGCGAAATAGGCTTAAAATTATAACGAGTTTATTGTCAATGTGATAAATCTTTCATGTCTTAGTTACAGGAATTAAAAATTCCTCTGAACACCCTGGAAAAGTGACTTTCGGAGGAAATGAGCAAAAATAACTCATGGCAA
>OGRS01000832.1_pt1 | contig 23971 bp, 27 predicted proteins | sample 1553561 | NCBI WGS metagenome assembly OGRS01 (sample SAMEA2580103, study PRJEB22360) | human gut metagenome | biome: human gut; feature: human-associated habitat; material: faeces | place: Denmark | collected 2008/2010
AAGATATCTATTCTAAAAGAATTAGATATCTTCTTCCTTAAGTTAATGACATTGATGAAATTCTATCATTTCGTACACCTATCTTTCTTTATGTTTTTATGAATACCTGAAGACATTCCCGTATACAATTAAGATTTTCAAGACAGAAGAGTGGATGTTTTACTATGTTGGTTTACATCTTTTAGATGATTGATAACTACAAATTCAAATAATCCCGGATAAAAAACGCCGTCATCAAATGAAACCTCTCTACCGTATCATCCAATTTCAAATCCCAATGATCCTCGATCACCCGCATCCGATAAGTAATCGTATTTCGATGACAAAACATATTCGAAGCCACATGCTGGATACTCCCATTACAAAGCAGATACTGATGCAACGTCTCCAGATAATTTGTATCATGAATCTCATCATACTCTTCAATATTCTTCAAATACTCATCATGATAAGCCATCAAAAGATTTTTATCATTCACAGAATGAAGAATTCGAAAGAATCCCATCTCCTCAAACCGGGCAATTTCTTGTCCATTATTCGCAGCATAAACAAGAGCAGCCAGAGAACGTTGATAACTTACACGAATCTCACGAAGCGTGTGGACAGAACTTCCAATTCCTGCATAAATCTGCATTTTTTTAAACGAACTTTTCAGTGTAGAGATCAAAGAAAATATTTCGTTATAAATCAATTCTTCTTCCATGTCATGAAAAACAAACAAAAAATGATTCTTATAAAAAGCAATATGGATATCCAGATCGTTTAGTTTGATATAACTTTCCATCAAAAACAGCAGACGCAATTTAAGATCATCAGAGATTACTTTCTTATTACATTTCATTAAAGTAATCTCATAACAATCTTCCTTCTCAAAATGATTGTCTTCAAGAATTCGCAAAGCATCATAATGATGCAGAGTATCTTCTTCAATAAAAGATAGAAAAGCATCCGTGATCGAAGTATCTTTCTGTGTATCCATAAAAATCCGGTTATAATAATCCCTCGTAATCTCATAAATATGAACTTTCCAAGGCATATCGATCAATGGATAGTTGTGTTTGTCGCACAATGCTTTAATAGAAGCAGTGATATCTTCGGAAAGAATATATTTCCCTGTATTTAAGATCATACCGCAAGTATGACTTTTGATCATCGTTTCAATAAAATCATAAAGTGAAGCCTCATCCTGACAGTTGATCCCTGTCGTGATGATCAGTTCCCCACCCTTTAGAAAGTCGTGGGTAGAACTGTCTTCAGAGACATAAACCCAGTTCATGATATGATCAATCCCGGCTTCACCTGCGATCATGGAAAGATGATATTGTTGTTTGGTCTGTGTATATAATTCATTTAATGTAAGAGGCATAATTAATGTTTCCTTTGAAAATAAAAATTTAGTCAGAATATTTTTGTCGTGTAAAGCTAGTTTATCATGTTTGATACCATTTGTGCAACGAACACAAAGAATCAAAGGAAAATTGTGATAAAAGAATATAGGAAACTAATAAAAAATATGCAAAAATACAGTCAACAGGTACAACAAAGGTGTTGAACAAAGCATCCTTGTTGTACCTTTTTTATTTATGTTTATGAAAAATAACCTTTCAAAAGATAGAGGAGGATACCAATATGTTAAGAACAGATTTACCAGAGATCATCACTGAAACATTACCAGGACCAAAAGCGCAGGCGATCATCGACCGAAGAGAAGCAGTCAATCCATCCGCGATCAAATGCGTTTATCCAGTTGTAATCGAAAAGGGTGAAGGAGCTATGATCCAGGATGTTGATGGAAATAAATTTTTAGACTGGATCGGTGGAGTCGGAGTTTTAAATATCGGTTTTTCACAGCCGGAAGTTGTAGAAGCAGTCAAAGTACAGGCAGAGAAATATTTCCACGGAATGTACAATGTAGTGACTCATGAAGGCTATGTTGCATTATCTGAAAAATTAACACAGATCGCACCGGTCAAAGGTAATAAGAAAAAAGTATTCTTCGCAAATAGTGGTGCTGAAGCAGATGAAAATGCAGTCAAGATCGCAAAAGCCTTTACAAAACGACCAAATATCATCGTATTTTCCGGAGCGTTCCATGGAAGAACTTTGATGACGATGTCTATGACATCTAAAAAAGCATATGCGGTTGGAATGGGACCTTTCCCAGATGGTGTTTATCGTGCACAGTTCCCATACTACTATAGAAATCCAGAAGGAATGCCACAGGAAGCGGCTTTAGATTATTATTTAAATTCTATCAAAGATGTTTTTGAACAGTGTGGACCAGCAGATAGTATCGCAGCTATTGTAGTAGAACCATTACAGGGTGAAGGTGGATTTATCCCAGCACCGATCGAATGGGTAAAGGCGGTCAGAAAGATCTGTGATGAAAATGGAATCTTGTTAGTTGCAGATGAAGTCCAGACAGGATTTTGCCGCACAGGAAGAATGTTTGCAACACAGTACTGGGAAGAAGCAGGAGTACAGCCTGATATCTTAGCAACAGCTAAATCTATCGCAGCAGGGGTTCCATTATCAGCGATCGTTGCAAGAGAAGAAATAATGGAAGCTCCAGCACCAGGAACGATCGGTGGTACATTCTGTGGTAACCCATTAGCATGTGCAGCAGCATTAAAGACGATCGAGATCATGGAAAGAGATGACCTAGCAGGACGTTCTTGTGAGATCGGAGAAAAAGTATCCAAGAGATTTAATGAATGGAAAGAAAAATATCCAGTGATCGGAGATGTCCGTGGACTTGGTGGAATGATCGGACTTGAGTTTGTCAAAGACCAGAAGAGTAAAGAACCATACCCAGAATTTTCTGCAGCAGTGATCAGTGGATGTGCGAAAAAAGGACTGATGATCGAGGGAGCAGGTACATATGGAAATGTGATTCGATTCCTTGCACCACTTGTTATGACAGATGAACAGTTAGAAGCGGGACTTGATATTTATGAATCTGTGATCAAGGAATTATTAGAAAAATGATCACACAAAAATGAAAAAAATTATTCAAAAAAATAAATAACTATTTAATAAGAAGAAACCAGAGAAAAATTGATGAAAAATTCAATTTCTCTGGTTATTTTTGGTAAAAATAGATAAGAAACAAAAAATATGGTGGTTTGTATTTGTAAAAAATGTTATAATAATCTTTGTAAAAAGATTTCGCAAGAAGGAGGAAATATCTATGCATAAGTATGGACCAGTGATTAAGATGTTGTCATTGGTGACTCAGATAGGAATTACGATGTTGACTTCTGTTTTTTTATGCATGGCGATCGGAATGTGGATTGATAAACATTTTTCCACAAATCTATTTCTTCTTTTTCTGATTCTTGGTATTATGGGAGGAATCAGAGGAGTATATTCTCTGATTCACAATATACTGGAACAGGAAGATATGGAGGATAAAGATGAGAGATAAATTAAGACAGCTAGACGAGACATACCTGGATCTTGTGATCGGAATTCTTTTGTGCGGAGTGTTATCTGCGATTTTGGGTATGATAATAACCAGAGGTGATCTAAGATATCTGATCGGAGCTATTGTGGGAACGATCTTTGCTCTCGTGATGATCACAACGATGATGGTAAGCATCCAGAAGTCCGTACAGATGGATACTCATCAGGCAAGCCGGAATATGATCAAGAGTGCGTTGATAAGATATGTAGCGACATTGGTTATTTTATACGTGATGATCAAACTTAGTATGAGTGCTTTTATTGCTGCATTGGTTGGATTCTTAAGCAGTAAGTTTGCAGCATTTTTGCAAAAACCGATCCACGAGCATATCACGCGCAGAGTTTTACAAGAATAATGTGAATCACATTTTCCGGGTTTCTAACATGGAGAAAGAGAAAATCGGAGAAATGGAAAATATAATAAAAAGGAGGTTATGCCATGGGAATTATGAATGCCCCCATGATGTTGGCAGCATCATCCGGTGATGACGTTGACTTTATGGTGCATGGGCTGATCCCGCTGAAGTTTTTCGGGCATAAGGTCTGGATCACGACAACGCATGTGACGACGCTGATCGTTATGGTGTTTATCATCGTATTAGCATTGATCGCAAGACATGCAGTTCTTCACGGTGATGAGAAGCCGTCAGGACTTCAGAATTTTGTGGAGATGATCGTTGAGATGCTTGATAATCTGGTAAAGGGAAGCATGGGAAGACATTGGCGTCCATTTGTAAATTACATTGGAACGATCATGGTCTTTATCTTTTTTGCAAATACATCTGGATTATTTGGCTTAAGACCACCGACAGCGGATTATGGGACAACGCTTGCGTTAGCGTTGATCACGTTTGTACTGATTCAGTACAGTGCATTTAAGACGAGTAAATTACATGTATTTACAGATCTTTTCAAACCGATCCCAATCTTATTTCCAATTAACCTGATCGGAGAGTTTGCGACACCGCTTTCCATGTCTCTTCGTTTGTTTGGAAATATTATGGCGGGTACGATCATGATGGCATTGTGGTACGGATTGCTGCCATGGCTTGCGCAGCTAGGTATTCCAGCATTCTTGCATATGTACTTTGATCTGTTTTCAGGAGCGATCCAGACATTTGTATTTGCGATGCTGACAATGACATTTATCACAGATAAGCGGGAAGCTTAACATTATCTATCAAGATGGGAAACTTTAACATGTAGTTCAGGAGGAAAAAACTATGAATATTTCAAGTGAAGCATTTGTATTAGGGTGTTCTGCGATCGGAGCAGGACTTGCACTGATCGCAGGTATCGGACCTGGTGTTGGACAGGGATACGCAGCAGGACAGGGTGCAGCAGCAGTAGGACGTAATCCAGGAGCGAAAGGTGATATCACATCTACCATGCTTCTTGGACAGGCGGTAGCAGAGACAACAGGTCTTTATGGTCTGGTTATTGGTTTGATCTTATTATATGCAAATCCACTGTTTGCAAAACTTTAATAAAACAAGCCGAAGGGAGGCCAAGGCGTGGACGGAAGAATATTTGGATTAGATATTCAGCTTGGCTTTGATGTGATTATGCAGGGAATCGCAGTGTTCATCATGTTTGCACTGCTTTCCTATATTCTGTTTGAACCGGTTCGCAAGATCTTAGAAGACCGTAAGAACAGAATTGCAGATGAGATCGATCAGGCAGCAGCCGATCAGGCAGAAGCTGCAAAGTTAAAAGCCGAATACGATCATAAACTAAAAAATGTTGAAAAAGAAGCAGATGCCCTAATGGCACAGGCCAGAAAGAAAGCACTGAAGAGAGAGGAAGAGATCGTTGCAGGAGCGAAAGAAGAAGCTGCAAGGATCATAGAAAGTGCGAATCATGAGGCAGAGCTTGCAAGAATCAATGCACAGGATCAGATGAAGCAGGAGATGGTCAAGATGGCAGTCTTAATGGCTGGCAAATTCATCCAGAACCAGATGGACGAGAAAGACCAGAATGCTTTCGTTGATCAGACCTTACAGGAAATGGGTGATAAGACATGGCTTCAAGAGTAGATAAGATTTACGGGGATGCCTATATTTCTGTGAAAACAGATGAGGACGATCTTTTAGAAGCTTTGGAAGAGGCGAAAGCTGTCAAAGAAATCTTAGATTCCAACACAGATTTCGTGAATTTCCTAAATCATCCCCAGATCACAAAAGAAGAGAAGATGGAGGCAGCAAAGAACGTTTTTGATGGCCGGGTTTCTGATGATATGACAGGATTTTTGATGATCATCATCAAGAAAGGACGTTTTAAAGAATTTGATGGAATCTTTACTTATATCATTTCGAATATCAAACGTCAGTTAGGAATCGGAGCCCTACATGTAACGTCAGCAATGCCGCTGTCACAAGAACAAAAAGACAAGATCTTAAAGAAAGTCATTGCTTCTTCAGAATATCAGAAGTTAGAGGTGACTTATGAGACAGATAAAGACATCATCGGTGGATTGATCCTTTGTATGGATGACCGGATTGTGGATAATTCCATTCGTACAAAGCTTGATTCGATGGGCAGATATCTGTCACAAATACAACTATAGAACAGGAGGAAGATAAGCCCCATGAATTTAAGACCAGAAGAGATCAGTTCTGTGATCAAAGAACAGATCAAACAATATTCAACAAAGCTTGAAACCTCTGATATTGGAACGGTAATACAGGTTGCCGATGGAATCGCCAGAATCCATGGATTAGAGAAAGCGATGCAGGGAGAACTGCTCGAATTTCCAGGGGAAGTTTATGGAATGGTATTAAACTTAGAAGAGGACAACGTAGGTGCAGTTCTCTTAGGTGACCGAAAGAATATTAACGAAGGCGATATTGTCAAGACAACGGGCCGCGTGGTAGAAGTGCCAGTTGGAGATCAACTGACAGGACGTGTCGTAAACTCCTTAGGACAGCCAATTGACAATAAAGGTCCGATCGAGACAGATAAATATCGTCCAATTGAAAGAGTTGCGTCAGGAGTTATCTCAAGAAAATCCGTAGATACTCCGATTCAGACAGGAATCAAAGCGATCGATGCGATGGTACCGATCGGAAGAGGACAGCGTGAGTTGATCATCGGTGACAGACAGACCGGTAAGACAGCGATCGCGATCGATACGATCATTAATCAGAAAGGACAGGGTGTTCACTGTATTTATGTAGCGATCGGCCAGAAAGCATCCACAGTTGCCAATATTGTAAAGACTTTAGAAGAATTTGGCGCAATGGATTATACAACGGTTGTAGCGTCTACAGCCAGTGAATTAGCACCACTTCAGTATATCGCACCATATGCAGGATGTGCGATCGGTGAAGAATGGATGGAGAGAGGAGAAGATGTATTAGTTGTATATGATGATTTAAGCAAACATGCAACTGCATACCGTACACTTTCCTTACTTCTTCGCAGACCACCTGGACGTGAAGCTTATCCTGGAGATGTATTCTATTTACATTCAAGACTTTTAGAGCGTGCAGCCAGATTATCCGATGAATTAGGTGGAGGATCATTAACAGCCCTTCCGATCATCGAGACACAGGCAGGTGATGTATCTGCATACATTCCAACCAACGTTATTTCTATCACAGATGGACAGATCTATCTGGAAACAGAGATGTTTAATGCAGGTTTCAGACCAGCGATCAATGCCGGACTTTCTGTATCACGAGTTGGAGGATCTGCACAGATCAAGGCAATGAAGAAGATCGCAGGACCAATCCGTACAGACCTTGCACAGTATCGAGAACTGGCAGCATTTGCCCAGTTTGGATCAGAGCTTGACGATGATACAAAAGAACGATTAGATCAGGGTGAGAGAATCAGAGAGATCTTAAAACAGCCACAGTATCAGCCATTACCAGTTGAGAAACAGGTTGCGATCATTTATGCAGCAGTCAAGAAACATCTCTTAGACCTGCCAGTAGATCAGATTCTTGATTTCCAGAAAGAATTATTTGAACTGATCGATACAAAATATCCAGAGATCTTTACAAGCATTGCAGAGACGAAAGTTATGGATGATGCGACAGAAGAGAAACTGATCAAAGCGATCAATGAAGCAAAAGAATCATTTAGAAAGTAAGGTGATCTGTCATGGCATCGATAATTGATATTAAAAGACGAAAAGCCAGCGTCGAAAGTACCGGACAGATCACAAAAGCGATGAAACTTGTATCCACGGTAAAGTTACAGAGAGCCAAGCAGCGTGCAGATGAGTCAAAAGCATACTTTAATAAGATGTATGAGACGATCAGCTCGATCCTTGCCAAAGCAGGTAATATCAATCATCCGTATTTACAGGAAAATGGTTCCACAAAGAAAGGGATCATTACCATTTCATCCAACCGTGGATTAGCAGGAGGATATAATAACAATATTGTGAAACTGATCCGGGACAGCGGTATGAACAAAGAAGATATCATGATCTATGCGGTAGGACATAAAGCGATGGATACGTTAAAACATCGTGGGTATGAGATTGTTTCTGATGATTCAGAGATGATCAACGAGCCAGTCTATGATGATGCCAGAATCTTAGGAGAGAAGCTTCTAAAAGCTTTCGAAGACGGAGAGATCGGTGAGATCTATCTGGCATACACAGATTTTAAAAATACCGTGGTTCATGAACCAAAACTTGTAAAATTACTCCCAATTGAGAATGATCAGCAGGCAAATGAAGAGAAGTCTGAAAGCAAGGCCCCAATGAATTTTGAGCCAGAGCCGGAAGAAGCACTTTCTTTATTAATTCCAAAGTATATCTGCAGCATGATCTATGGAGCCTTAGTTACATCTGTAGCAAGTGAAAATGGAGCCAGAATGCAGGCAATGGATTCTGCGACAAGCAATGCAGAAGAGATGATCTCAAACTTAGAACTTGCATACAACCGAGCAAGACAGGGAGCGATCACACAAGAATTAACAGAAATCATTTCAGGAGCAGAAGCCCTGAAGTGATGGACTCGATATAAGAAGCAGGAGGAAATAACATGGCAGATAATCGTACAGGAAAGATCACACAGGTCATCGGTGCGGTTCTGGATATCAAATTTGGCAGTGACAATCTGCCAGAGATCAATGATGCGATCGATATTCAGACAAAAGACGGCGGGAAATTAGTCGTTGAAGTTGCACAGCACCTGGGTGATGACACCGTAAGATGTATCGCAATGGGACCAACCGACGGATTAGTCCGTGGAATGGAAGCACAGGCTACAGGCGGACCGATCTCCGTTCCTGTAGGAGAGGCAACCTTAGGACGAATCTTTAACGTGCTGGGAGATCCTATTGATAATAAACCGGCACCAGAAGGAGCCAACCGCTTACCAATCCACAGAAAAGCACCGGAATTTTCAGAACAATCTACAGAGACAGAAGTTCTGGAAACAGGGATCAAGGTCGTTGACCTTCTATGCCCATACCAGAAGGGTGGAAAGATCGGTCTGTTCGGTGGTGCGGGAGTAGGAAAAACCGTACTGATCCAGGAGCTGATCCGAAATATCGCAACAGAGCATGGTGGATATTCTGTATTCACTGGTGTAGGAGAACGTACTCGTGAAGGAAATGATCTATACACAGAGATGAGTGAATCAGGTGTTATCGACAAGACCGCCATGGTCTTTGGACAGATGAACGAACCACCTGGAGCCCGTATGAGAGTTGGTCTTACCGGACTTACAATTGCAGAAGATTTCCGTGATCGTGGAGGAAAAGACGTCTTATTATTCATCGACAACATTTTCCGTTTCACACAGGCAGGATCTGAGGTATCTGCCTTACTTGGACGAGTACCAAGTGCGGTAGGTTACCAGCCAACACTGCAGACAGAGATGGGTGCCTTACAGGAACGTATCACATCCACAAAGAATGGATCGATCACATCCGTACAGGCAGTCTATGTGCCAGCCGATGACTTAACTGACCCGGCACCAGCAACAACGTTTGCCCATCTGGATGCAACAACTGTATTATCACGTGCGATCTCAGAGATGGGAATCTATCCGGCGGTAGATCCATTGGAATCAACATCCAGAATTCTCGATCCAAAAGTCGTTGGAGAAGAACATTACAAAGTAGCTCGTGGTGTTCAGGAGATTCTGCAAAAATACAAAGAATTACAGGATATCATTGCAATCTTAGGTATGGATGAACTTTCCGAAGACGAGAAACTGGTCGTAGACCGCGCAAGAAAGGTACAGAGATTCTTATCTCAGCCATTCTTCGTAGCCGAACAGTTTACAGGAAAACCAGGACAGTATGTATCCTTAAGCGATACGATCCAAGGATTCAAAGAAATCTTAGAAGGAAAACACGATGAGATTCCAGAAGGAATGTTCTTGAATGCAGGAACCATCGAAGAAGTTGTAGAACGTTTTGCAGCAAGAAATAAGTAGGTGATCCTATGGCTGAAAACACAATGAAATTAGAAGTCATTACACCAGAACGCTCATTTTATACAGGAGATGTCACATTTGTTGAGTTAAATACAACCGAAGGAGAAGTCGGAATCTACGCAAGACACATCCCGATGACTATGATCATCGCACCAGGTGTCCTAACGATCACAGAAGAAGACGGAACCAAGAAGAAAGCGGCATTATTAAAAGGATTTGTGGAAGTCACAGAAACAACCATGAGTATCCTGGCAGAAGTCGCAGAATGGCCGGAAGATATCGATGTTGAACGTGCAAAGAAAGCGGAAGAGAGAGCAAGAAAGAGACTCGAAGTTAAGAGTGCAGATATTGATATTGCAAGGGCAGAGTTGGCACTTAAGAGAGCGTTAGTTCGTAAGGGATTGAAAGCATAAAGTTTATTTGAACAAGTGTAAAAAGATTCTAGGCAGATTGATTGCTTAGAAGGGAGTATCCCAAAGTTTGTGTAAACCTTCAAACTGATGTAAGATAATATTACTCAGTTTGGAGGTTTTTTTATGGGAAGAAGAAAAGGAGACACACCACAAAAAGCAGCATTAAGACAATTAATGCAAGGATATTTAAAGGACAATGATATCAGTGTAAAAAATGGAACAGATGTTAATGCAATCATGCGTGATATGATGTCAGTGATCCTTGAAGGTGCTCTGGATGAAGAACTTAATGAGGAACTAGGCTATTCCAGATATGATTATCGTAATAAAGATACCAATAACAGTCGCAATGGTCATTCTGGGAAAACCATGCATACCAGTTATGGGGATATGGAAATCGCTGTTCCTCGTGATCGTAATGGCGAATATGAACCCAGATTAATCAAAAAATATCAGAATACTGTTACCCAGGACATGGAGGAAAAGATTCTCTCCATGTATGCAAAAGGCATGACGACCGGAGATATTGAATCTCACATGAAAGAACTCTACGACATTGATATATCAGACAGTACGATCAGCAGGATTACAGATAAGATCCTTCCGATCGTAAAAGAATGGCAGGAAAGACCTTTGGAAGAAGTCTATGCAGTTGTTTATATGGATGCAATCCACTATCATGTGCGAAGTGAAGGCCGAATTGTAAAACGTGCTGTTTATATCGCTCTTGGGGTCAACATGGATGGTAAAAAAGAAGTCCTTGGAATGTATGTGGGTGATAATGAAAGTGCTAAATTTTGGCTTTCTATCATCAATGGGCTGAAAAATCGTGGCGTTGAAGATATTCTGATTACATGTGTGGATGGACTGACAGGATTTCCACAGGCAATCGAAGCTGTATTTCCACAGACAGAGATACAACAGTGCATCATTCATCAGATACGAAATACCACAAGATATGTATCTTATAAAGACAATCGAAAAGTAATGGCTGACCTAAAGGCAGTCTATGCTGCACCAACGGAAGAGATCGCTTTAGAAAATCTTGAAGATTTCGGAGAAAAGTGGAACTCAAAATATCCAAAAATCTATAAATCATGGAGCGAACGCTGGGCAACACTGGCTACTTATTTTAAATATCCAGAACAGGTTAGAAAACTTATTTATACAACAAATGCCATCGAAGGATTCAATCGTCAGTTGCGAAAAGTGACAAAAAGCAAAACTGTATTTCCAACTGATGACAGCTTATTAAAAATGCTTTATTTGGCAACGATGGACATCACAAAAAAATGGACTGGTCGCAGAAGAGACTGGAGCCAGATCCGTGCACAATTAGATATATTTTTTGAAGAACGATTAGAAAAATATATGTATTAAAAATCTGTGTTTTTAGACAGGTTTATTTGACATGCCTAAAATCTTTTGTATAATGCAGATAAGGGCTATGAGTCAAAATTTGACTCATAACCCTCATAACTATTGATTAATCTTATATCAGTTTTTTGTGTTTACACAAAACTTGAAACAGTCTCGCTTAGAATCTTTTATTTTATTACACAAAAATTCCATCACTCACATTTTTCGGTTAAATAAACAATTTCACAATAAAATCTTTTCCGTGCTCCTGGAGGTGGTTTTTGAAAGACTGCACTGTATTTTGGAATTCCATATCAAAGATATTTGAAAATATTCATATCATACCCTTATCTGGTTCATTTACTGACATATCTTATGGGAAACACCTTTCAGTGGATACAAGCCGAGAAGGCATCCTCATCTCACATATGGCTAAATGGTATATTTATATCCGATATACAAGAAAGGAGAAACTTATAATGGGAAATGTATATGAATATGCCACTTCTCGATACCCGGCGAGGCAAAGATCTGATGGGAACATTCTTAAGTGATATTGTCTTGCAGGTATTATCGTTTGTTGCCGAGAATGAGCGTAAGAATATCAGGCAACGCCAGGCAGAAGGGATTGCCGCCGCCAAAGCCCGGGGTGTCAGGTTTGGAAGACCCATGATCGAAGTACCTGAATGCTTTGAACAGATTGTTGACGCTCTGGAGAAAAAGGAAATGACCCTGAAGGATGCGGTTAGATTATGTGGTATGAGCAAGACAACCCTCTACCGCAGGATGCGGGAGCATCAGTTGGCCCGAAAAAAAGAAAAAGGTGACCTGCCATAAGGTACACCTTTTGAAATACGATACTTTTAGCTGACATGTGTGGTAGGCAATATAAATAATAACAAAAATAGTAGTGGTTTTTTATAGAAACCATCTTGATATTTAGAATTTTTTACTATATAATACATAGTGTATAAAGATTTTCAAAAGGTGTACTATTTGAAAACAGTACTTTCATGAACAGGATTATCAGGAGGAAAATGTAATATGAAGCAATACAAAAAGCCTGAAATTCATTTCGTCAACAATACGGGTGGACTGAGCGGTGATGAGATTGCAAAATTATCGGATGAGGATCTCGCAAAGTATCTGCATGCTTGTAATTATACAGACGAAAAGAAAAAATACCGCATCAGGCAGGGATTCATCCTTCGTGAGATTGCTGGGGAATATGCAATCGTTCCCGTTGGAGAAGAATGTATGATCACTAATGCAGTGATGACTCCGAATGATACCGCCGTCTTTTTGTGGAAAGTTTTTCAAGAACCGAGTACAACAGAGGATGCAGTCAGAAAGGGCATACAGGAATACGATGCATCAGAAGATACAATCCGAAATGCGACAAAGCGTTTTGTTAACGATACTTTAAAGAATGGGATTTTAGAGGAGGTAGGTTAAAATGAAGAAAAAATGGATAGAGCCACAGATCCTGGTTCAGGAATTTGTTCCTAATGAATATGTAGCGGCTTGCGGAGGGTCAGGAGTAGTTTATAAGTTTGATTGTAATGCAGGTATAAAGAATCATAAGTATGCTGTGAAAGATGCTAATGGCAATGTTGCCACAATTGCAGGTCGCTATATGAATGGAGGAAAACGTTATGGAGGAGGATTCTTCAACCCTAAGTACGGCCAATATTATCATCCTTGTGGAGAAAAACATGAAGCAGAAGCTGATTCGGGATTTTTAAGAGGATATCATATTGATGATATGTCTACAGAAGAAGATGATAACATTTCAGTTATTATCTGGACCAATAACAACACAAATGTTCATTGTACCACAAATTTGAATATGAATGAATGGACAACAGCCAAATCATAAATAAAATAACATTATCTACATTGGAGGATCGAGGTTTTACATACTGATCCTCTTTTCTTTATAAGAAAGGAGGTTTACAACCATGGATTTTATGGATGATGCATCTACACCGGAACAGGTGATGATCCGCCGTGCAAAACTAAAAAAGTCGCCCATCAACGGAAGTTTGGAACTCCTTCCTCTTTGCAACATGGACTGTGACATATGTTACGTCCGTCTGAGTTCTTCTGAAATGAAAAAGAAAGGACGCCTTCGAACCGCAGATGAATGGCTTAAACTAGCCAAACAGATGGAAACGGCTGGTGTGCTTTTTCTTTTACTTACCGGTGGAGAGCCTCTTTTATATCCTGATTTTAAAAGACTGTACCTGGAACTTCGTAAGATGGGGATGATACTAACCATCAACACGAATGGAACCCTTATCGACGAGGAATGGGCAGAATTTTTTGGAAAGCATAAACCAAGACGCATCAACATCACCCTTTATGGGGCAAATGAAGAAACCTATTCTTCTCTTTGCCATTATCCAGGTGGGTTTAATAAAACAATAAAAGGAATCCAGCTCTTAAAGGAACATGATGTGGATGTAAAAGTGAGCTGCAGCATCACAAAAGCAAATTATAATGATGTTAAGAAAATATTTTCGATTGGGAGAGAATTAAACGTTCCTGTACATATAGATCCTTACATGATGCCCGCGAACCGTGAAAGATACCTTCCTTTTGCAATGCAGGCCAGAGTCGCACCGGAAGAGGCAGCCCATATCTCTTTGGACACGCTGAAATTACAGTTTTCTGATGATATATTTCGACAGTATGTTGAACAGTCAATCGCAAGGGTCAATGATCCTAATTTTCCAAGAGGTGACGGGCACATCTCCTGCCTTGCGGGAAACTGTTCTTTTACCATCAACTGGCAGGGAGAGATGCGTCCATGCGTAGTTATGTCAGAGCCATCTGTACCCGTGTTTGAAACAGGATTTGATGCTGCATGGAAAGAAATCTGCACATCCGCACAGGGGATGATAATCAACCCCAAATGCACAAAGTGTCGCCTTCGTCCACTCTGTAAGGTCTGTGTAGCTGCTTCTTTGCTGGAAACAGGAAACTATGACGGTATCCCTGAATACCTTTGCCGGTATTCAGAAGAAACTTATCGCCTGCTCTTAAAGGAGGCCGAACATTATGGATAAACTGTTTCGGATCGGGAATTTCTGCTTCCGTACTCTTTGTGATGAGGACTTTGCTATCCCGCCAAATTTCCTCCTATTTGAAACAGAACAAGGGATTCCGGAATATACCTATCACATCCGATTTACAGATACCCTCCCTTTTTCTGATGGTGACGTCATTGCAAGACGCCCTGATTTGATCGTAAGCAGGACATCAGCTGGTGAGAATCGTCTTCTAGGGATAAAAGGAAGAACCGATTTTTATGCCACTTATAGTGAAATATCAAATGCAGAAGCAAATATTTCACTGTCTCTTGACCAGATTAAGAACCTCAGCATTGACCCAGTATTCACTTCTCTGTTTGCTTTGGAACAGCGAATGATCGAAAAAGACAGTTTGATTCTTCATTGTGCTTATATTGTGTATCATGAAAAAGCAATCCTTTTCTCTGCGCCTTCCGGTACTGGGAAGTCCACGCAGGCGGACTTATGGAGACAATACAGAGACAGCGATATCATAAACGGAGACCGTGCTCTTCTCCGTAAAACTGATAACAAGTGGATAGCTTGCGGATGGCCTGTATGCGGTTCTTCTGAGATCTGCAAATGCAAAGATTTACCGATTCATACAATCGTTATGTTGGAACAGGGCAAGATGAACTACGCTAAGAAACTATCTCCTGTCCAGGCGTTTGCACAGCTTTATGGGCAGATTACTATCAACCAGTGGAATGCTGATTTCGTAGAGCGTGCTATTTCGAATTTGGAAGACCTTATTAGTTTGGTTCCAGTCTATCAGTTAACTTGTGACATTTCAGAAGATGCTGTTAGCTGTTTAGAACATACTCTTTTTACAGAAAGATAAATTAACATTCAACAAGGGGAATCAAAGTCAGTAATTCCCCTTGTTTTATGAAGTGCGATATAATTTGAGCAGTTTTTTCTATATACAATATAATGATGAGAGTGTCAAAAGTAAATTTTGCCACTCTCTGATGTACCCGGATTGTTCCATTGCTACGCAATTCCACAATCCTCGAACACCTCGAACTCCCATAAAATGGCGTGTTCACACCATTTTATTCCGTTCTCGTTGTTCGGCGTGTCAATAAGTATAATTAAAATCTTCTCATTTTTGAAAAGTGGAGAAAGAATAAAATAATTCCTATAGAGGTAAAATCATCAGGATATAAAACACACAAATCGTTAGATGTATTTACAGAGAAATATTCAAGAAGAATATTGAAGAGATATTTGGTTTATACGAAAGATATGAGTAAGGATCAAGACATTTTTTGTGTACCAGTGTATATGGTGCCATTTTTATAAAGTTTAATGAAACAAAATCGCTGTGCGATGGTCTATAAAGGCTTGTTGTACAGCGATTTTATTTTATTTCATAGAATTAAAACTTTTTAACGAATGATTCCGTATATAATAATGTACAGTACAAAAAAACAAGAAATGAGTGGCATGCATGCGAATCGAACAGAAGTTAATCAAAAGAATAAAGAAAAAACAAGATAAAGAAGCAGCCAATGCACTAGTCTCATATTACTACAAAGAAATCTATGCATATGTATACCGGCAAACAGGGAATGAAGAACTTGCAAAAGATCTGACACAGGATATTTTTATACAGATATTGCAAAAAATCGCAATGTTTGATCATAAAAAAGCTTCGTTCAAAACATGGGTATATAGAATCGCATCGAATAAGATATGTGATCATTATCGAAGTAAAGCACATCGTTTGTCATTAAAGCAAGAGCAGATTGATATGACAGATGAAAAGCAAGAACTTCAGAATCGTAATTTGGGTTTAGCGATCATGGACTTGTCCGAGTTGATCATCAATAAGGAGCTGATAGAGGAGATTATGGAAATTGTTTCATTATTTACAATGAGGCAGGAAATAAAGATACATCCAAAGAATTGAAGATCATGCATCATATTATCACAAAGACAGATGATGCCACCAACACTCATCAAGATAAAGATAGAAATGAAACAAAACAATTATCCAAAGCATATCAGGAATATTACAAAGAAAATGTCGGTTTATATGATAAACTTGATATGACTAAGGTTCTGAAACAAAAAGAAAAAATATATCAATATCAGCCCAAGGGATTTATGAAGAAATTTGTAAAACATAACTATGATCATTTGCAAAAAAGAGTACAGGAAATCAAAGCTGATAAAGAATATAACCAAGATTTTTATCCAGGGCAGTATTACAAAATCCATTCATTACTTTCTTTAAAATAACACAGATGCAGTATCTGATCTTAACACTGATTGTATATTTCGGAATTATCTTAGTGATCGCACTAGCAACGATTGCAATCCAATATTTGCTGGGAAACAGTTATTTTTCATTTGCAGTATTAATCCTTTTTAATATGGCACTGTTCTTAGGTGCTTATTATTCTAATGAAACATTTATGGATGTTATACTACATATTTTAAATCCAATAACTCTTTACATCACAAGCGGTGGATGGTTTATGGAAAATGATATTTCACTGTCGTTTGTAGGAAATGAATTCTGGATTATAGGAATATCAGGGTTATGGCTGATGCTGCTAGTTAGAAGAAAAGTTGCAAAAAATCGATAAATAAGGTTGGAAAAGTTGCAAAAACTATGTAAAATAAGGTTAGAAAAGTTGCAGAATAAACAAAGAAGTGGATGGAAAAATAAAATCAGAGGTGATATGATGATCGATCGAGAGATGAAAACCACAATCAATAACTGGATTTTACAAGGAAAAGAGGCATTTCTATTAACTGGAGCAAGACAGATAGGAAAAACATATCTGATCAGAGAGTGTTTAAAAGAATCAAAATACAATTATGTAGAACTAAACTTTATAGAACGTCCAGAACTAGTAGAATTATTTGAGAATGCCACAAATGCAAAAGATCTGTTAATGCGATTGAGTCTGATCTCAGATAAACAACTAAACAAAGGAAATACAATCATCTTTTTTGATGAAATACAAGAATTTAAAGATATAGTGACAAGAATCAAATTTCTTGTAGAAGAAGGAAGTTTCAGATATATTATGAGTGGTTCACTTCTAGGTGTTGAACTAAACGACTTAAGATCAGCTCCAGTAGGCTATCTAAGAATCGAAGATATGTATCCCTTAACCGTAAAAGAATTTATGAAAGCTGTTGGAATCAAAGAAAATATACTAGAAATACTGGAAGAATGTTATAAGAAACAGCAGCCAGTTGATGAGTTTGTACACAAGAAAATGCTGGATGTATTTTATCTTTATCTAATCGTAGGTGGAATGCCAGAAGCAGTTGCAGTATATACACAAACAAACGACCTCGCAAGAGTAGCAGCAGTCCATCAAAAAATTATGAGATTATATAAAGCAGACTTTACAAAATATGAAACAACCTACAAACTGAAATTAAGAGAAATCTACGATTCCATGCCAGGACAGCTTGACAGCAAAAACAAAAGATTTAAGATCAACACACTCGGAAAAGGACTTAACTATGATCGGGTAGCAAATGATTTTCTATGGTTGAAAGATGCAGGCGTAGCAATTCCTGTATACAACATAAACGAACCAAAGCTGCCACTGATCATAAGTGAGAATAGAAATTTATTCAAACTATTCTTCTCAGACGTAGGAATCCTGACAAACCAATATTCAGATCAGGTAAAAATAGCAATATTAAATAAAGAAAAATCAATCAATAACGGAGCACTCTTCGAAAATGTAGTTGCACAAGAACTATTAGCAAACGGATTTAACCTATACTACTTCAATAACAAAAAGCAAGGAGAATTAGACTTCGTCATAGAACTAGACGGAAAAGTAACCCCACTAGAAATAAAATCAGGAAAAGATTATAAAAAACACAGCGCTTTGGAAAATGTATTAAAAGAGAAAAACTACGAAATAGAAAAAGCATATATCTTCTCAGAAGGAAACGTAGAAACCAAAGACCAGAAGATCTATATGCCAATTTACATGATTATGTTCTTGAAGAATACAGAATTAGAAAATACTATCTACAAGATAGATTTAAGTGGTTTATAAGAATTATTTCTGTAAGCAACAATTAATGTCTTTTAGACATAAAATAGGCTCCCTCCTAAGTGACAAGTTTTTATTATTTCACTTGTCTACCTAGAAGGGAGCATATCACAGAGCAGTTCATCGAAAGCGACAGCCCCTATTTATTAGCCAAATTATTATTCTGATACCTCGAATCAAACGTAACCTCATCATCAAACCACTCAGGTCCTTCATATTCCACAGCGACTTCCTCGCTAGGGAATTCAACCTCGGCCATGACAAGACCTTCATATTCACCATGGAACACATCGAGTTCAATGATAAAACCATGTTCATCTGGAATCTTATAACGAGTCTTAGAAATTAAAATCCCATCCACCTTTGGAAGCAGATGCTCATAAGCTGCCTTATCAAGTGGAAATTCATGCTCAGTTCTAGCCATCAATCCTTTACTCTTGAAAGTTAAGAAATACTGCTTATTCATTCTGCGGATACGAATCACAGGTTCCATGCAAAGATAGCCCTGTTCAATCTCAGAGTGTGGATAAGAATCCAGATTATCAGGTAAGTTGTGGACGATAAATTTTCTTTCGATTTCCATGGGCATTCCTCCTTGAAGTGCAGATCCTAAGCCTTTTTAAGGCGCATACTTTTTCTTTATTATACCCATCGTCTATGATATAATCAACAAAGATTCGAGAAAAAGACAAAGGAGATGAATATAAATGCGTTTAAGAAATGTACCAGGAGCGAGAGAGACGATCATAGAAAATCAGTTTTCCATCCAGCAGCCAGAGCAGATGAAAGGAAAATGGGCAGAGGTATTCCAAAATGACCATCCGATCCATATCGAAGTAGGAATGGGAAAAGGACAGTTTATCATAGAAATGGCAAGAAGAAATCCAGAAGTAAACTATATTGGAATCGAGAAATATTCCAGTGTCTTAGTAAGAGCTGTAGAGAAATTAGAAGATTTTGAACAGGATAACCTTCGTTTGATCCGCATGGATGCAGAGAATATCGAAGAAGTGTTTGACAAAGATGAAGTAGACAGGATCTATTTAAACTTCTCTGATCCATGGCCAAAAGACCGCCATGCAAAGAGAAGATTGACATCTACAAGATTTTTAGAACGATATGATAATATCCTGACACCGGAAGGAAGAGTTATGTTTAAGACAGATAACAAAGATTTATTTGACTTCTCCTTAGAGCAGGTAGAAGAAGCAGGATGGATCCTGGAAAATCACACATACGATCTTCATCACAGCGAATATAATGAAGGAAATGTCATGACAGAATACGAGGAGAAATTTTCAGCCAAAGGAAATCCAATCTGTCGTTTAGTCGCATATCGTCATGCCAAGTAAAAGGATTGCATAAAATAAACAAAAAGTGGTAATATAATCATGAAACAAGGAAAGTTTCGATGCAAGATCCAGTTGTTTTTATACCTGCATCCATGCATCAACAAATGGGTCTGCAGGTTTTTTCAGTCACTAGACGAAGCAAAACGATGTTTAAACAAATAGCAAAGGATAGGTGAATGATTATGGAATATACATTTACAAGTGATAATTTTGAAGAAGAAGTATTAAAAAGTGATGTGCCAGTATTAGTAGATATGTTTGCAACATGGTGCGGACCTTGTAAGATGATGGCACCAGTGGTAGCACAATTAGCTGAAGAATATGAAGGAACTGTAAAAGTCGGAAAACTTGATATCGATCAGAATGTTGATATCGTAGCACAGTACAAGATCATGTCAGTTCCAACATTTTTAGTGATCAAAGATGGAGAGGTTAAGGCAAAACTGATCGGAGCAGTATCCAAAGAAGAATTAGTCGAAGCGATCGATCAGGCAAAGTAGTAAGATGAATATATTAAATATTGAACATATCAGCAAAATTTATGGAGAGAAGGTCATTTTTGATGACGTATCTCTTGGAATCCACAGTGGCGATAAGATCGGTGTGATCGGGGTCAATGGTACAGGAAAGACTACATTATTAAAGATCATTGCCAAGATCAACGAGCCAGACAAAGGCCAGATCATCTGTGGAAATGGGATCCGTGTATCTTATCTTCCACAGAATCCTGAATTTCCTAAGAAACAAAGCATTCTTGAATATGTGATGGATGGGAAAGAACATCAGGACTGGAAGACAGAGAGCGAAGCAAAAACGATCCTTACAAAACTTGGAATCTATGATTTTGATGAAGGATGCGATCATTTATCTGGAGGCCAGAAGAAGAGAGTTGCACTCGCAAGAACTTTAGTAGATCCAACCGAAGTACTGATCCTTGACGAGCCAACTAACCACTTAGATAACGATATGGTTCTATGGCTAGAAGAATTCTTAAACAGCTTTAGAGGCGTATTGATCATGGTAACACATGACCGTTATTTCTTGGATCGTGTAACGAATAAGATCGTAGAGATTGACAAAGGAAAACTTTACGAATACGATACCAACTATTCTGGATTCGTAGAGTTAAAAGTCCAGCGTGAAGAGACGGAATTAGCGACAGAACGCAAACGTCAGAGCTTGCTTCGCGTGGAAATGGAATGGATGAAACAGGGGATCAAGGCAAGAGGAACAAGACAGAGAGCCAGAACGGAACGTTTTGAAGAACTTAAGAATGCCAAAGGTCCATCCATGCAGCAAAATGTTGAGATGGATTCGATCAGCAGCCGTCTTGGAAAGACAACGATCGAGTTAGAACACATTTCCAAAGGATTTGGTGACAAACATCTGATCAATGATTTCTCTTATATCGTATTAAGAGATGACAGGATTGGATTTATCGGACCAAATGGCTGTGGAAAATCAACTTTGATGAAGATGATCATGGGAATCTTAAAGCCGGACGAAGGAAACATTACGATTGGTGACACCGTAAAGATCGGATATTTTGCACAGGAAAATGAAGATATGACAGGAGATATCCGTGTCATTGATTATATTAGAAATGTCGCAGAATACATCCAGACAACGAAAGGGCAGGCAAGTGCATCCCAGATGCTAGACCGTTTCCTGTTCCCGCCAGAACTTCAATACACACCGCTTGATAAACTTTCTGGAGGAGAACAGAGACGTCTCTACTTATTAAAAGTATTGATGGAAGCACCAAACGTTCTGATCCTCGATGAGCCGACTAACGATCTCGACATCCAGACATTAACGATCTTAGAAGATTATCTGGATACCTTCGCAGGAATCGTGATCACAGTATCTCATGACCGATATTTTCTTGATCGTATTGTAAACCGTATCTTTGCATTTGAAGAAGGCGGACATTTGAAACAGTACGAAGGCGGCTATACGGATTATCTGGAGAAAGTAAAGCCAATTGCAAAACAAGAGAAAAGCAAACCAGAGAAAAAAGAAAATAATGGAAAGAAATTCCAGAAAGAACACCAAAAGAAGCTCAAGTTTACATACAAAGAACAAAAAGAATTTGAAACGATCGATGATGATATCGCGAAACTGGAGGAAAAAATAGAACAGTTAGATGAAGAGATCATGGAAAATGCAACGAATTCTGGTAAATTAGCAGAGCTTACGCAGCAAAAAGAAGAGACAGAAGAAGCTTTGAATGAAAAGATGGACCGTTGGGTATATTTAAATGATCTGGCAGAACAGATAGCGAATCAATAACAATAAAAGAGGATTGACTCACAAAATATCATAGGAGTCAATCCTCTTATTATGTTAAGCTTCTTTTTCTAACTTAATATTTTTCTTATACAATCGATAATCCACCCAGTTTCCGATCAAAAATTGAACGGTAGCAAAAAATGGAACCCCAAGGAACATTCCAAGTGGACCGAAATAAGCGCCACCGACAGTGATGGAAAATAAAATCAGTAGTGGACGAACTCCAGTAGATTCTCCAAGGATCTTAGGTCCAAGAATCAGGCCGTCAAACTGTTGCAGGACAAAAACCATGATAATAAAGATCAGGCACTTCGTCGGGCTTACGATAAAAAGAATAAAAGCACCGGGAACTGCACCAATGATCGGTCCAAAATAAGGAATCATATTTGTGACACCGATAATAACACTGATCAATACGGTATAAGGAAGTTTTAAAATAGTCATCGCAACAAAAGCTAGTAAACTAATGATCAGAGAATCAATGGATTTTCCGATAATGAAACCAGAAAAAATATTATGACAATCTTTTAAAGTGCGAAGTACACGATAAGAGAAATTTTCATTAAAGATTGCAAGAACCAATCGTTTCCCAGCATTTTTTAAAATAAATTTATCGATCGTCATATAAATAGAAACAATAAATGCGATAAACAGGTTAAATAATCCCTTGGCAAAAGACATGGAAGCCTCATAAAGCATAGGGACGATATTGGTCAGAAGATTGTTGGTCAGTTCGAAAAGCTTTGGTAATGTCTTTGTCTCGATCATATCGGCAATCTGACCCGGAAACATATCTGTGCTGTTCTCACGATAATGTTCAAAGATTGACATGATCGATTTATAAATATCAGGAATCATCAGGGATAGTTCACGAATACTGTCATATAACTGTGGAATGATAAATCGTAGACAGACAATGATAAAACCAACCATAACGAGATAACTGATCAAAATAGCGAGTCCACGCTGTGCATTGGCAGATTTCTTTTTTAAAAGTTTCATTGATACATTTCTTTGGAAGAAAGCTACGACGGGATTTAAAATATAGGCAATCAGAAATCCCATGAAAAATGGAAATAAGATGTCCCATAATTGAGAGATCAGTTTGCTTGTATTAGACCATTGTGTTATAAAACGGAAGATCACACATCCGATCAGGATAACAGCAATGGTATAGATAGAAATCGTAAAATACTTTTTATTCGATTCGAATTTGTGGTTACTTGACATTTGAGACTCCTCTTAGAATGATAATTAATCAATAATATCATTTATTATAGACGTTTTTAAGATCAGTTACAAGACAATACAAGATTTCAATAAAAGAAAAACACCATCCCCGGCTACAAGATCAACCAAAAACAGTGCTTTAGTACGCGATGAGGGGTTCGAACCCTCGACACCCTGATTAAGAGTCAGGTGCTCTACCAACTGAGCTAATCACGCTTAAATTATGTTGTTTTTACTGCGCTTCCTTAACGCAAGATTTATTATATACGAATGTTTTAAGAAATGCAAGCATTATTTTTAATTTTTTTTATTTTTTTTTACAAAAAATTTAAAGAAAGTTAA